>Ga0255345_1000179_pt1 | contig 112841 bp, 88 predicted proteins | sample wastewater_treat_6_FD_192415 | JGI IMG/M metagenome (GOLD analysis project Ga0255345, IMG submission 192415) | Wastewater microbial communities from Lulu Island WWTP, Vancouver, Canada - plant20 | ecosystem: Engineered > WWTP > Wastewater > Unclassified | place: Canada: Vancouver, British...
CACGATATGAACGCCGACTGAAGCGTTTCCAGACTGACGAGGCGATGATGATGCGGGAGATTCCGACGAGGCGGTTCTGACATCGACGTAGAGCTTCAGCTTCTGGCCTGCACGTACCATAGCTTTCTTGTTGAGGTTGTTCCAACTCTTGAGTTGTGAAACAGTCACCCCGTGTTTAGAGGCTATCGCGCCTGCCGTCTCTCCAGCTCTGACAACATGAAAAGACATTTTTTTCGTCGATGACGACGATTTACTTGACGAAGAATCATTGGCGGCAACAGCCGCTGCCGCGACACTGCCTTTCACAGGAATAGTCAAAGTCATTCCTCTTTTGAGATGACCATGACGATTTATATTGTTTGCAACAGCGACAGCATTTATAGAAACCTTGTAACGCTTGGCAATCTTACTGAGGGTATCTCCCTTTTTCACGATATGATGTACTATACGAACTCTTTCTTCCCGTGGAATGGCAGCATATTTTTCACCAAAACTCTCGCTGGTTCCCTTGGGGATTCTTATCTCGGTAGGACCTGAGGGAGGAGTTACACCCCCTACCAAATGAGGATTGAGCCACCTTATTTCCTCAATATCGGAATTAGAGCACTTTGCGATAACATTGAGATCCGTTTGGCTATCCAAGAGATAAGTATCAAAATCGAGAGGGGCGTGATATTCAATATTGGTGAATCCAAATTTTTCCGGCATTTTTGCTATTATTGCCGCAGCTATAAACTTCGGAACATAATCCCTCGTCTCTGCTCGCAATGCATTGCGATCATCAGCCATCACCCAAAAATTTTTGCTGCCTGTTATGCTAATGGCCTTTTTGACGCGTCCGGGTCCGGCATTGTACCCTACCATGGCCAGATACCAATCCCCATAATCCTTATAAAGATCCCTAAAAAGCCTGGCCGCAGCCCTTGTCGCCTTGTAGGGGTCCCTTCGTTCGTCAACCCAGTCGTCGGATGAAAGGCCGTACATCTTACCGGTCGATCTTATAAACTGCCACAACCCTGCCGCATGGGCCCTCGAATAAGCGTGCGGGCTGAAACCGCTTTCGATAAGCGATATGTACACCAAATCCTGAGGAAGTCCCTCCTCCTTTAGAATCTGGCGCATCATCGGTATGTACCGCCCGGACCTCTCGAGATAGAGCTGAAATCTCTTTCGCCCCGCCCCCTGAAAATATTCCACCCATGCGATGACGCGGTCGTTCACCTCTATGGGAATATCGAATTTTGGAAGAGTCCCGGGCTCGCCGCGGAGAAGGCGGGAGGCGTCCATGGATGATCTGCTTCTTTTTCCATCAGCACACCCCGATAGGGCAGCTACGGAAATGATAGCTAGAAAAATGGTCAGGGTCCTGCATGCTATGGATTTCATCATTATCACCCGTCTATAATGTGACTGCATTATAGCCCATCTAAAGAGGCGATGTCAAAAACGGGACGAAAGCGAAACTTTTCTCGGAATGGAATATACCGACTGTTCGCCCTCGCCCCGCCTTAGAATATTAGTTCAATCAATCCGCCTGTTTGCGCAAGAATGTAGGAATGTCATACTCATCATTTTGAAACTCCAACACTCCGATATCGCGCGTAAGCTCTCTGAAATCTCCTCCAATCTCCTCCTGCTTTGATGCAGATCCGAGGGAGCTTACTGAAAACGCATTTGAAGATGGAGAATGCCTCGTAGCGCCGGCTGGATACGATGAAATGGGCTTCACCATGACCGGAGCCGGAGAGAGAGTCGGCTGCGATACCTGCTCCGGCTGAACGTTCACCGCCGGAATCTTCACAGAATTCGCCTGAGCGCTTATCCCGTAAGAGGTGGAAGTGGCCACCGCAGGCCTTGCAACTCTCGCAAGCGGTTTGTTGAACCCGGTCGCTATGACTGTTACGCGAACTTCATCCTTCATCTTGCCGTCGATGACGGCGCCGAAGAGGATATTGGCATCCTCGTGAGCCTCCTCCTGGACGAGTTTCGAGGCTTCGCTGATTTCGTGAAGTGTCATATTTTCGCCGCCAGTGATATTGATCAATATGCCAGTGGCTCCCTTGATCGATGTATCCTCAAGCAGGGGTGAGGAAATGGCCTTCGTAGCCGCATCCAAAGCCCTGCCTTCGCCGACCGAAGATCCTGTCCCCATCAGTGCCATTCCCATCTCGTTCATCACCGTTCTCACATCGGCAAAATCGAGGTTGATGAGGCCGTGAACGACAATCAAGTCGGATATTCCCTTAACGGCCTGATGCAGGACCTGATCGGCCTGTTTGAATGCGTCGAGAACCGTCATGTCGCTGGAGACAACTTCTAGAAGTTTTTCATTGGGAATGGTGATTAGCGTATCCACCGCACCCCTCAGTTCAGCAATCCCGCGATCGGCCTGAAGAGAACGATGCCTTCCTTCGAAAGTGAAAGGCCTTGTCACTACGCCGACTGTAAGCGCGCCGAGCTCTTTCGCTATCTTCGCAATCACCGGTGCACCGCCGGTTCCGGTTCCGCCTCCCATCCCGGCTGTGATAAAAACCATATCCGCACCTTCGAGATATTCGGCTATCGCCCTCTGATCTTCGAGGGCCGCATTTTTGCCGACATCCGGGTTGGCTCCAGCCCCGAGGCCCTTCGTAAGCTCGCGGCCGATCTGGATTTTAGTTGGGGCGAGGCTGGCCCTCAGGCACTGCATGTCCGTATTGGCTGCTATAAAATCGACTCCGTCGATGCCGCACTCAACCATGGTATTAACCGCGTTTCCACCGCCGCCTCCTACGCCTATCACCTTTATCTTAGCATTCTGAGAGTGTTTTTCTATTAGTTCGAACATAATTCCTCCATTTCAATTTCAATGGTTAATTGGTGAAGCCGCGGTTAAAAAATTTCCCCCAGCCATTCCCTCATTCTGCCTATCACCTTGGTGTGAACATTGCGCTCCTTGACCTTGAAGCGCTTGTCCTGCCTTTCGGCGTTGGCACCTGACATCACGAGGCCCACACCTGTAGCGTACATCGGATATTTAACAACATCCACCAGACCGCCTATCTTTTTTGGGATTCCCTTTCTGACCGGGAGGTTGAATACCTGCTCGGCAAGAGCATCGGAGCCATCGAGCATGGAAGTTCCTCCGGTGACAACAATGCCGGCGGCTATCATCTCCTCATAGCCGGATCTGACTATTTCCTTCTGAACAAGGGTAAAGATCTCCTCCATCCTCGGCTCCAAAATCTCAGCGAGTATCTGCCTTGAGAGAACTCTCGGCACCCTTCCCCCAACCGAAGGCACCTCTATCGTCTCATCCTTGTGGACGAGCCCGGCTGTACAGCATCCGTACCTCTGCTTGATCTTCTCGGCCTCGTGAGCGGGAGTTCTGAGACCTACTGCGACGTCGTTGGTCAGATGGTGCCCCCCCAACGTGAGAACGGCCGTATAAACTATCGACCCGCCTGAATAAATCGCTATATCGGTGGTACCTCCACCTATATCGACGAGGGCCACGCCGAGCTCCTTCTCATCGGGCGACAAGACTGCCTCGGACGATGCGAGCTGTTGCAGAACTATGTCATTGACGTTGAGTCCCGCCCTGTTGCAGCACTTTATTATGTTCTGTGCTGAAGTTACCGCGCCTGTAACTATGTGAACTTTCGCTTCCAAGCGAACCCCGCTCATTCCAACAGGATCCTTCACGCCATCCTGATCATCGACGATGAACTGTTGAGGAATCACGTGAATGACTTCGCGATCAAGAGGGATAGAAACCGCTTGTGCGGCATCTATCACCCTATCGACATCGGAAGAACAGACTTCCCTGTCTTTGATGGCAACTATACCATGACTGTTGATTCCCTTGATATGGCCACCGCCTATCCCGGCAAATGCGCTGGTTATTTCGCACCCGGCCATAAGCTCGGCCTCCTCGACCGCCTTCTTGATCGATGAGACAGTGCTCTCTATGTTTATTACGACTCCCTTTCGCATCCCTTTTGAAGGGTGTGTTCCGATCCCGACGATGTCTATTCCGTCATCCGTGACTTCGCCGACGATCGCGCAAATCTTGGTGGTACCTATGTCGAGGCCTACCACCAAATCATCCCTCTTAGCCATTTCCTTCCCCCTCTCTCTCGTGCATGAACCCAAAGGATTTGAACTATCGTTATTGCATCACAGCACAAGTCTTTTGAGCTCATGACGTCTGGTAACTTACTATCAACCTCCCCGGCTCATTAGCCAGTATGTATGTGATCCGCCCTGTCCGTTTCATCACGGCATCACCCATCCTTTCGAGTTTTGCCATCTGTTCTTCGAAGGCGGCGTGTCCGAAGAGAATCTGCATCGGAGAATTTTCAGTCACTACCGATATCCCCTTGATCTCGTCATAGTTTACCTCCGAAACTCCAAATTTGGACCCCATCGCGGAGGACTCGAACGTTTGAAGAAGTCCGAGCATCCGCAAAAGGGCCTCTTCATGAACGGCATCCATACGTCCGTTCTCGTCTACGATCAAGCCGGTAAAAACCGGATAGTTTTTGTGGTCACCTTCCTCCAGGGGTTTGAAGACTTCTCCATACTCATCGACCATGAATATAGTTTCTCCGGACACGAGGGCCCTAGGGTTATGCTCCTCTACGAATATATAGAGCGTATCCGGGAGCCCCCTTCTGACAGCTGCATTTCTAACCCATGGATTTTCACGAAGCCTCTCGTGTATCACTTCCATCGAAATCCAAAACATATTATCGCCTCTGGAAAGCTGCGATATCGAAACTATTTCACCCGAGGAGAGGTGTTTGAATTTTCCCTCTACTACTACGTTGTCTATAGCAAAGGTATCTCCGAAACAGACCAACCTGTACAACCCATAGAGGGAGGCAAGGCCAGCCATTACGATCGCAAGCGATATCAGAATGCGCTCGAGTTGACGCAGTCGGCGCACCCACTGCCTGCGCTTCTTTACCGTCTGCCTTTGTTTGAATATACTCATCCAAATTTCCCCATCAAACTGTAATTTTCAGCGAAGCGCTTTCCAAAAGCTCCTCGCATACGTCACCAAAAGAAAACCCGGAATAAGCCGCAGCCTTTGGAACGAGGCTAAGCTCGGTCATGCCAGGAATCGTATTTATCTCGAGGAAATATGCCTTGCCTTCCGTATCTATTATATAGTCGGCGCGCGCAGTACCGCGACATTCTATCGCAGAGTATATCTTCTCGCTCCAACCCTGTATCTGCTTCGCACATTCACGCGATATCCTCGCAGGAACTATGTACTCGGTCATGCCCTTTGTGTATTTTGAGGCAAAATCGTAAAATCCACATTTAGGTTCTATCTCGAGAGGTTCGAGCGCCTTCCCGTTCAAAACTCCCACGGTAACCTCAATTCCTTTCACATATGATTCTACCAATATTTTGTCGTCGGAAACAGAGGCCGTGCCTATCGCGCCTTTGAGCTCTTCATGCGAATTCACTATGGTGACATTTATGGTGGATCCCTCGCGCGACGGCTTTACTATTACTGGAAGAGGGATATTGAGCGAAGATACGAATTCGTCCAGGTCATCGTTTCCGGCCCTGAACAAAGCATGCCCCGGCGTTCTGATTCCGAGTCTCGATGCGAGCATGTTGCAAACATCCTTGTCCATTCCCACCGAAGAAGCCAACACTCCTCCGCCGGTGTAGGGAATCTTTAGCATCTCGAGAAGTCCCTGAACGGCACCATCTTCGCCGTACTTGCCATGAAGAGCTATCAGCACGGCGTCCGGCCTGATATTTCTCAGGGCATCGACCAGGTCGAAACCGTCAACTAGATCGAGTTCGGAAACATCGTATCCAATCCCCTTTAGGGAATTGGCTATCGCCGCGCCCGTCCTCAGAGATATCTCGCGCTCCCTGGAGATACCGCCCTTCAAGACGACTATTTTTTTATCTTTCCATCTTCGGCTGCTCATACTCTCTCCGTCATTCCACCTTTCCAAAAAGCCTTATCCTCGTCGCGAGGGCTATGCCGCTATCCTGTCTCACCCTGTCGCGGATCAGATTCATTATGACCCTGACATCCTTCGCGGTGGCGCCCCCCTCGTTTATTATCGAATTGGCGTCTATCGGCGACACCCTGGCTTTGCCTATCCTTACACCCCGCAGTCCCGAATCTTCCACAAGCTCCCTGGCAAGCATTCTGCCCTGATCCTCAAAAACATGGAATATGTACCCTGTAGAACCGGAAGCTACTTCTGCATGCCTCTTTTCTATCTCATCAACTCTTTTGGCTATCTCGGCGATATCCCCTTTGCTCATCTTGAATAGAACCTTCGTTATACATGATGTTGAAGGTATTTTCACTCTCAAATCGGAATCAGCCTGTTTGTTTTTTATCGTAAGCTCCCTCTGTTCCTTGTTGATGATCGTAGTTTCAACCACGCTCTTGGAAATCTTATCCCCGTTGGAGAGGCTGACGTCGCTTGAAACGCATCCGCCTACCGTTCCTTCGTAAAGCAACAGGTCTTCCAGACCGGAAAATCCTTTCTCCACGCAAAACCCAATCAACTTTCTGACGCTGGTCGCCGCCCCGGCTAAAATCAAAACTTCGTTCTCTGATTCAGAGACGAGCTCGACAGAGTCGAACTGTTCAGCAAGCCGAATCAAGAGGCCCGAGACTCCACTCTCCCTGACGATCGTCTTGCTGCAGCTTCCAATGAATGAATATTCGACATCGTTTTCAACCGCCCAGCGAATGACATCCTTGAGCGCGGCTGTATCGCATACCGAAACGAGGGCCTCTGCAATTCCCGATGCGGCCATGGAAACTTCCACGGACATGTCACGGTCGAAGATAACGTTTCCAGGCGTCAAAAGATCTTCCAGCTCCGCCCTTTTCTCGCGCGAAAGCCTTATCTCCTCTTCCGACTGCCTTTCAAATCTAGCCCTTAGCCTTGGGCTGAACGACGCAAGGTCAAGCTCCTCGTAAAGGCCTTCGCTGTCTGCGTCACATTCCCTGCTCCCAGAAAGAGTATCAAGTCCTCCTTCCTGCACCATGGGGATAGCGTCGCCAGAACCTCTTCCGTCGTCGGCGCAAACGCTATCATTTTCTTCGGATACCTCTTGCAAACGTCTTTCCATAGCTTCTCCCCTGTGTAGGATTTAATCGGTTTTTCTCCCGCTGAATAGACCTCCATTATTACCGCTGCGTCAGCGTCTCTAAGCACATCTATAAATTCTTCGTAATGATTAGAAAGTCGGGAAAACCTGTGTGGCTGCATAACAGCCACGATCCGCCTGCCCGGCCAGCCCTTCCTCGCAGCTGCTAGAGTCGCGCCTATCTCCACAGGATGATGAGCGTAGTCGTCCACAATTATAGGACCGTCTTTGCATAAAATTTCAAAGCGCCTCTTCACTCCGCTGAAACCTCCAAGCGCCGACTTGATCGCTTTAAATGGAATGTCCAGATATCTCGCCACAGCTATGGCAGCCAGTGAATTCATGACCTGGTGCTCACCGGTCATTCTCATCTTCACCCTTCCGAGCTTGCTCCCTCTACAACAGACGTTGAAAGTGACGCACTCTCCTGTCTGGGATATCTCATCTGCGGTGTAATCGGCATTCTTTCCGCCGTAAGTAATGCAGGTGCGCGTCACTTCGGAGAGCATCTTTCTGACGACAGGATGCGCAGTGCAGGCCACCACAGCTCCGTAGAAAGGAACTTTATTGGAAAATTCCACAAAGGCGCTCCTGAGATCATCGAAATCGTCGTAATTCTCCATATGCTCCGGATCGATGTTGGTCACAACTCCGATAGTGGGCGTGAGTTTCAGGAATGACCTGTCGGACTCGTCCGCTTCCGCAACCAGAAACTCCCCTCTTCCCAATTTGGCACTAGACCTGAAGCTCCTTACCTTCCCTCCTATTATTACCGTAGGATCGAACCCAGCCTTGCTAAGGATGTATGCAACGAGGGATGTCGTAGAGGTCTTTCCATGCGTGCCCGCGATGGCTACACTGTATTTCATCCGCATGAGCTCGGAAAGCATTTCGGCCCTTGGCACGACCACTATCCCTCTGGCCTTGGCCTCACGCACTTCAGCATTATCGGCGGATACGGCGGAGGAAACCACGACGACATGGGCGCCATCCACATTCTTTGTGCTATGCCCCCTGTATATCCGCGCGCCAAGCCTCTTCAATCTCTTTGTTGTATCGCTCGGTTTAACATCGGAGCCGGTCACCCTATAGCCCAGGTTTATCAGAACCTCGGCTATTCCGCTCATTCCGATTCCGCCTATTCCGACGAAATGTATTTGCTGATATTTTCTAAACATCGTCAGTATCTCATTATCTCCAGTGATTTCTCCGCTATCCTTTGAGCCGCATTGCTAAACCCCAGCCTCTCTATTGCATCCCTCATTTCAATTAACTTCTCAGGCGTATTTACGAACTCCCTTATGATCATCGCAGCCTTGGCTCCCGAAAAATCGACATTGTCGACGAGCATTGCGCCGCCGCAATCGGAAAGAAGCTTCGCATTTGCCCTCTGGTGGTCATCCGCAGCAAATGGATAAGGCACCAGCACGGATGGAAGGGAAAGGGCCGCCAGCTCGGCAATTGTTCCGGCCCCGGAGCGCGCTATAACGAGGTCGGCCTTCGCATAACATTCCCATATTTTGTCAGTAAAGACGAAAGTCGATGCATCAATGCCGGCTGCTTTGTATTTATCTGCAAGTTCAATACTTGCCTTGGCGTTTCCAGTCTGATGTATGATTCGGATTCTACCGCTCACGTCCTTCATAAGAGGTATGGCTTCCATCATCGACTCATTCAATCGCATCGCCCCCTGCGAACCGCCAAATATGAACACGTTGAGTTTTCCATCTTCATTGAATGACATCCTCTTTGCAGCGATTACATCTCTTCTCACAGGTATCCCATATTTTATCGTCTTAGCATCGCTGAAATACGAGGAAGCCTGATTAAAACCCGTGAATATCAATCTGGCAAAACGCCCGAGTAGCCTGTTTGCCAACCCCGGAACGGCATTGGGCTCGACGAGTACTATTGGAATGCCAAAAACCCATGAAGCCAAGCCAACCGGCACCGAAGCATATCCGCCTATGCAAACCAATAGCGACGGCCTCTCGGAGAGAAGAAGCCTCATGGCGGAAACTATCGAAATGGGCAGATGTAAAAGCGTCATGAGCTTCGCCGCTGCACCGGCTCCCTTGAAACTCGAACTCTTCATTATAGATAGTTTCCATCCGAGCGCGGGAATAGTTTTTTCTTCTATTCCACGATCAGTGCCAACGAAGCTGATCGATATCTCAGGAAGGCATAGCTTCATGCCCTCTGCAATAGCTACAGCCGGAAATATATGCCCGCCTGTGCCGCCAGCCGCTATCATGACGCTGTTTTTGCCAGTCTTAATCTTCACAAAGTCCCCTGCACTCTTTTATATGTCGATATATTGAGCAATATTCCAACCGCCGCGAGAGATACTACGAGCGATGACCCTCCATAGCTTACGAAGGGAAGGGTCAGCCCTTTGGTAGGGAGAAGTCCCATCACGACGCCCATGTTCAAAAGAGCCTCCATCCCTATTAGCAGCGTACATCCAACGGCGATATATCTGCCGAAAAGATCGGGCGCGTTTAAGGATATCTTCAGGCCCCTGTAACAAAAGAAGCAGAAGAGTGCTATCACCACCGAAATTCCGAGTATGCCGAGTTCTTCACCTATCACTGAAAATATAAAATCCGTATGGGCCTCGGGGAGATAAAAGAGCTTCTGCTGGCCCTGACCAAGTCCCTTGCCCAGCCAGCCTCCCTGATTGAAAGCGACAAAAGACTGGATGATCTGAAAGCCGGACCCATATTGATCGCTCCATGGATTCATGAATGATAGTATGCGTTGTTTTCTGTAATCCGATCCTGAAACCAGCATGAAGATAAGCGGCAGCATAGCCACAAACATACCCACCAGATATTTCACTTTCACCCCGGCAACGAACATCATGAACCATGTTATTATGGCTATCGTCATCGCTGATCCAAAATCCTTCTGCATCAGTACGAAGGCCGCGACCACGCCCATGAATACGATATGAGGCAAAAAACCCACGGCAAAGCTGGATATTTTTTTACTCTTTTTCTCCAGAGAATACGCCAGGAAGATTATCATGGCCACTTTTGCAGCTTCCGACGGTTGAAATCTTATTCCGGCCAGGTTTATCCATCTTGTCGCTCCGCCTATCGTTTTTCCAACTCCCGGGATGAATACGGATCCAACGAGCAGTATAGCTACTAACAATATCGGATACACTACACGCCTGTAGTGAACATAGGATATCTTCATCGTAGCGGCCATCGCAGCAAAGCCGAGCGAGGCGAAGAGCAGCGATCTTTTAAGATAGTAATAGCTATCGCTGTAGGTGTCTTCGGAAAGAACGGCACTGGCGCTGTAATTCATAGTGATTCCTATTCCAACCAGGAATATCACACAGAAAAGCAGCGCTGAATCCATATGGACTCTTTGGTAATCAGACCTTACGTCGTTCACGCTCCAGCTCTCCTTTGTCCTATTTCTCGTCTGCTAGTTCCATAACGCACTTCGCGAACTGTTCACCGCGATCAGCGTAGTTCCTAAACATATCAAAACTGGCGCAAGCCGGAGACAGCAAAACAACGTCTCCAGGTTCGGCCACTGATGCGGCAATCAAAACCGCCTCGCGCATCGATGAAGCCCTTGTGATATCCGCAATACCTTCGAAGATCCTCGACATCTCTTCACAGGATTCCCCTATGAGGACGAGTTTTTTCACCTTCTCTTCCACAAGCGAAGAGAGAGGGGAAAAATCCACACCTTTAGAGATCCCTCCTGCTATAAGTATTATGGGAGCATCCAGCGAACTTATCGCTTTCGCAACAGCCCCTATGTTGGTGCCTTTCGAGTCGTTGAAATACCTGACTCCGTCGAAATCGCGCACGAGTTCCATCCTGTGAGGAAGGCCTTTGAAGCTCTTAAGCCCTTCGAGAAGCAAGTCGCTATCGGCGCCAAGAAGCTCGCACACAGTAAGCGCGGCGAGCATATTTTCCCTGTTATGAACCCCTTCGAGAGAGATCCCCTCCAAGGAATACTTTCTGGTGATTCCCCCTCCGGATGAAACCATCAGGGCTTCTCCGTCAAACCATGATGCGGCCGAACCTGATTTCAGATGTGATCCGCCCTCGGCATCGAATGGGATGAGCGAGCAGGTGGCGCCACGAACGATCCTGGATACGAGAGCGTCGCGCACGTTGTATATCCCAAATCCATCGGCCACTGTTCTCTTTACCAGAGTCCCTTTGCACTCAGCGTATTCCTCGAAAGAGGCATGTCTGTCGAGATGATCCGGAGTTATATTGAGAAGCACAGATATCTTAGGGGCAAGCGACGGCGTCGTCTCTATCTGAAAACTCGAAACCTCCAGTATGACGGCGTCGGACCTGTTGGCGTCATCCACCAAATCCAGGACTGGAGTGCCGATATTGCCAGCAACTACCCTGCGAATTCCGGAATTTTCAAGCAAATGCCCGATCAGTGAGGTCGTCGTCGTCTTTCCGTTGGTGCCCGTAACAGCGACTATCGGTCTATCTATCCTACCGACCGCAAGCTCCATCTCTCCCACGACAGCCCCGCCTCGCCTGCAAATATCTTCGAGACCCTCAAGGCTAGGTGAAACCCCGGGGCTTATTACTGCCATGTCAGAGGAAGATATTACAGCGGGATCATTTCCGCCAAATCTGAGAGAGACACCGACATCCTTCAGAGAGAGAATTGCATTTTCCATCTCCGCCTGGGGTTTGCTGTCCAGGGCAGTTACCACTGCCCCTTCGCGCGCGAGAAAACGCGCGGCAGCGATCCCGGATTTTCCGAGGCCCACGACGACAATTTTTTTACCCCTGAAGTTCATCCGCACCCTTTTAAAATCACCTTATTTTGAGCGTGGCCAAACTGACCAGCGCCAATATTATCGATATTATCCAAAACCTGACTATCACCTTCGACTCGGACCACCCCTTGAGTTCAAAATGGTGGTGAATCGGAGCCATTCTGAAAATCCTTCTTCCTGTGAGTTTGAACGATATCACCTGAGTTATGACCGATATCGTTTCCAGGACGAAGATTCCGCCTATCACTATCAGTAGAATTTCATTTTTGGTGACCACGGCTACGTATCCAAGCAGGGCGCCCATCGGGATGGAGCCTACATCCCCCATAAATATTGAAGCAGGGTGTGCGTTGAACCACAGAAACCCTATACACGCTCCGACGCACGCGCCACATAGCACCGAAAGTTCTCCGCTTCCGGGCACGAACTGGACTGTCAGATATCTGGCGATCGCGGCATGCCCTGCGACGTAAGCCAAAACTGCATAGGCCAAAAACGCAACCATAGCCGGGACGCTTACGAGCCCATCGAGACCATCCGTAAGGTTCACGGCGTTTGATGCTCCCACAATGACGAGGGCCGCGAACGGAATGTAGAACCATCCCAGATCGGGCTGGAGTCCTTTGAAAAATGGTACCACTAAATTTCTATCCATCCCCATAACATCGAAAAGAACCATGACGGCAAAGGTGGCAAAAATTAGCTGAAGCGGAAATTTCCATCTGGCACGAAGCCCCTTGGCATCCCTAAGTATCACCTTCCTGTAGTCGTCTATAAAACCTATCACACCGAATATTATGATTATGGCCGAAGCGAGAATAATGAAGGGATCTAAAAATTTGGACCACAGCAGTATCGAGGCAAAAACCGATATCCATATCAGTATGCCTCCCATCGTAGGCGTTCCCCTCTTGTCCATATGGGTAACTGGACCGTCGTCCCTAACGGTCTGCCAAAACTGCTTTTTGGCGAGAAAGCGAATGAACGGCTTCCCGAAAACGAAGTAGATAAACATCGCCGTAAACGCGGCCATCAACGTCCTGAAGGTGATATACCTTATGACGTTAAAACCTACGAACCTGTCGTACAGCGGATATAAAAGATAATATAGCATCCCCTGCCGCTCCTCATCCCATTCCTATGGAATGTTTCAAAGACTCTACGACTTTCTCCATCTTCATTCCCCGCGAGCCCTTTACCAATACGACATCGCCCGCCTTTAGGATATCTTCCAAATCCCCTGCAATTTTGCCGATATCATCAAAGACGGTTATATCCGACTGGGACATCCCGGCCTCAGACGCCCCAGCCTTGATGGCGCTCGAGAAATTTCCGACGACATAGATCATGTCAACGCCTAGCCGCACGGCATCGCTGCCCAACTGCTCATGCAGAGACTCGGACTCGCTTCCCAGTTCGAGCATGTCGCCAAGCACGGCTATGAATTTTCCTGTCCTCTTGGCCGACCCCACAGTCCTGAAAGCCGCCCGCATCGATTCCGGATTGGCATTGTACGAATCATTTACAACCCTGACTCCGTTTGCCAGTTGCACCTGTTCGAATCGCATCGCCATCGGGGTAAAATTTGAAAGTCTGTGAGTAGCTTCTTCAGGGTCGACTCCAAGAGCGATCCCGACTGATATCGCAGCCATTGCATTCATGAGATTATGTGTGCCTGGAACCGGAAGCGCTAGCTTTAGCTCCTTTCCCATAACCGAGATAGAAAGCTCCATCGAATCGAGCCCGTCCGTGTCCATGCTCAAAAACCTCACATCGGAATTATTTCTCATCCCGAAAGTTATGCGAGGCCCCCTGTGACCTTCGGCGAGTTTTCTTACCCACGGATCTTCGTTGTTAACTATTATCGTCCCTTCATTTCCCATTTTTTCGAAAAGCTCGCCTTTGGCATGAGCTACCGCATCAACGCTGTGCAGTTTTGCAAGATGGGCGGCTGTGACATTGGTTATGAGCCCAATTCCAGGTCTGGCTATATCGGCGAGCCTCGCAATCTCGCCGGGAGCATTCATCCCCATCTCCAATATCGCAGCTACGTGCGAACCGCCGAGCCTGAAAACCGTCAGGGGAAGTCCTATCAGGTTGTTGAAATTCCCCTCCGTCTTGAGTACATCCCCCAAAATCGAAAGAATCGAGAAGGCCATCTCCTTGGTGGTGGATTTTCCGTTGCTTCCGGTTATAGCTATGACGGGAATCAAAAATTTAGACCTCCACCATAACGCTATATCGCCAAGCGCTTTTTCAGTGTCCTCAACTTCTACTACGTGGCATCCCTTCGGAGCCGGGAATCCCCTCTTGACCAAAAATGATGACACTCCCATCTCGATCGCCGAAGGAATGAAATCGTGACCATCGAAATGGGCCCCTTTTATCGCTACAAAAAGCTCAGAGCGATTCGCCTTGCGCGAATCTATTCCAATTCCTACGCAGAGGTGTTCACCTCTGCCCCCGATCACGGTACCGTTTGTAGCTCGAGCTATTTCGTCCATCTTAAATTTCATATTGAAAGAATTTCCTCCAGAACTTCTCTGTCATCAAAATGCCTCTTTTGATCTCCTATGATCTGATAATCCTCATGTCCTTTGCCAGCCACCACCAGAATATCACCACTCCTGGCGATCGCTGCAGCCTTGGCTATTGCCTCCCTGCGATCCTCAATGATCAGATATCCATTCTCGCCGGAGAACTCGGAGGCTGAAGATGAAAGCCCCGGCAAAATATCTTCTATTATTTTTTCAGGATTTTCCGTCCTGGGATTGTCGCTGGTAACTATCGCCACATCAGAAAGGGAACCGGCGGCCTTGCCCATCATGGGCCTCTTTTTATAATCTCTGTCCCCTCCGCAGCCGAATACCGATATAAGTCTACCTCCCTCCCTCAGCATAGCCCTTGCATTTTTAAGAACGTTTTCTAGCGCATCAGGCGTATGCGCATAATCCACGATGGCCAGTATTCCTCTTCTGTTTGGAACGTTCTCGAACCTCCCCGGAACTGTGGAAAGGGATTCAACTCCAGCCGCAATAGCGCTCAAGTCTATTTCCAACCCCGAAGCCGCCGAGACAGCGGCGAGGATATTCTCGGCGTTGAATCTTCCGCACAGCCTTGAACGGCAATCGAAGTTTCCTTGAGGAGTGATAACTTTCATCTCTATGCCGTCAGAATTAAACTTCAGCTTATCGCACGTGATGTCCATCCCGCTTCCCATTCCGTATTTGAGAACCGGAGTCGCGCATTTTTTAACCATTCTTCGTCCATATTCATCATCGCAATTTATCGCCGCAAACGCGCTTTTCTTTCCCTCTGTCTCGAGGAGCCTGGCAAAAAGTACGGCCTTGGCTTCAAAATACTCCTCTATCCCTTTGTGATAATCGAGATGTTCAGGAGTCAAATTCGTGAAAACGGCGGCGTCGAAACCTGTACACTCGGCTCGTTTCTGGGAAAGAGCGTGAGAGCTCACCTCCATGGCACAGGCGTCTATGCCGATCATGCGCATATCTCTCAGCATCTTTTGAAGATCTGCCGATTCCGGCGTCGTGTGGCGTGCCTCGAACCGCGATCCCCCGTACCTGTATTCTATACTTCCTATCACACCGGGATTCATACCATTCGAAAGAAATATGGATTCCAAAAGATATGTGGTGGTCGTCTTCCCGTTTGTGCCAGTAACTCCAACGAGCTTCATTTCGGAACTGGGATTGCCATAGAACGAGCATGATATTCTGGCCATGGCCTCCCGCGCATCACTGACAACTATTTTAACCGCGTTGCCGCAGTTGCAATCCGCTCTTTCAGTCACCACTGCCGCAGCCCCTCTTGCCAATGCATCGGATACAAATTTGTTTCCGTCGGTATTGGCGCCTCTCAGCGCGACAAAACAAAACCCCTTAGAAACGTCGGATGAGGAATATGCCACTCCCTTTATCTCGACATCGCGGCTCCCCGTTGTCGAAATAACATTCACTCCGGAAATGATATCCTTCAGTATCATAATATAAATCCTGCCGATCACATGAGCGGTTTGAAAACCACCTTGCATAAAGAGTTCGCGGAAACCACCGCTCCTGGCGGTATCGACTGCTGAACAGCTATTCCTGACCCCTCGAATTTCCAGTTTATCTCGGTATCGCCGGATGCCTCCAAAACGCCCCTCATGGTGAGCCCGTTGAGATCCGGCATGCGCCAAACCTTCGCCCTTTTGCTGTCTCCATCGGAATCGTCGCTTTCCACTTCCTGAAATTTGACATCATCCGCCGAGCGCAGCTGCGCGATGTCGCCCTGACCATCAGCTGGAGGAAGCTGCTTCAAAATGCTGTCAGCAACAATGGCAGGGGATCCTTTGACCTTCAGATAATGAAGGGTTGACTCGGCTATTTCCCTGAAAACAGGAGCGGCGACCTGACCTCCGTAATAGGAAACTCCTCTTGGTTCGTCTATACCGACAAACACCGCGATCTTAGGATCGTCGGCAGGTGCAAAGCCGACGAAGGAAGAATAGTATTTCCCTTTTGCATAGCCACCGGTTTTCTTGTCAGCCTTTTGCGCAGTTCCTGTCTTCCCTGCAAACTTGTATTCAGAGCTAGAGGCTAAAGTTCCGGTGCCGCCCTTTTCAACGACCCTTATCAACAACTCTCTCATAATCTTGGAGGTTTCGGGTGAAATAGGATTCCCTTTCACCTGTGGCAGGCCCTCGTAGAACACCACTCCATCTTCCTGCACCACTTTTTTGACCAGGAAAGGTTTATAAAGAGTTCCGCCGTTGGCTATGGCCGCAAAAGCCATAGTCATCTGGATGGGCGTAGCAGCTATCCCCTGGCCAAAGGCTATTGTTGCATGCTGAAGCGCAGACCAACTCCTTGGTGAGGAAAGTATTCCTGAAGCCTCTCCTGGGAAATCGATCCCAGTCACCTGACCAAAACCAAACTTCCTTATGTATGAGTATATCCCATCCCAGCTGAGCTTCTGCTCGACTTTGTATGCCCCTATGTTGCTGGAGACTCTTATTATATCGGCAACGGAAAGTTTTCCGTGCGGATGAGCGTCTTTTATAACCTTGTTACCTATCCTCAGGCTTCCATTCTCACAGTCGAAAACATCGCTTGGCCTTACGACTCCGGCATCAAGAGCCGAAGCCACTATCACAACTTTGAATGTGGATCCGGGCTCATACGAATCCAGGACGGCGCTATTTTTCCAGTTGGATAGTGGATACTTCGAATAATTATTTGGATCAAAATTAGGCTGATTGGAAATAGCCAGTATCGCTCCGGTGTCAACATCGACCACTATTGCCGTCCCTCCGGAGGCCCGAGCTTCACGAACGCCTTTTTCGAGCTCTCTGCCTGCAATGTATTGAAGAGTTTTGTCTATCGTCAGTTCGACGTCCGAAACCTTCGGATCCTCCAATCCAGACGGAGAAAGGTACAGGTTGCCCTTGGCATCTCTCCTGTAAACTCCCGGAGATGAAGAGGATGAAAGTTCATTATTACGATGAAGCTCTATGCCACCTAGGGGCTCTGAATCCATGCCGACTGCACCGAGAATTGTAGAGGCCAGATTCTGCCCAGGATAAAAGCGGCTATTCTCCTTCATGACATAGATTTCATCCAGATTGAGGTTCATTATTTTTTTTGCCTGCTCCTCTGTAACCCTTCTCTGAACCCAAACAAATTTCCTGTTTGATGTAAGCCTTTCAAGCAGTTTGGATCTGTTGATTTTGAGCACCTTGGATATTTCATTCGCAGCATTAACAGGATCGCTTATCCCCCTGGGGTTAGCGTAGACCGATTCCACCGGAACATCGATCGCGAGCTCCCTTCCCTTCGAATCAAGAATCCTGCCTCTCTTTGTGCTCATTCTCACGGCAGTTCTGTACTGCCTGAGGGCGACTTCCTCTAGCCTTTCATCGTGGCTAAGACGAAACGAAACCGCCCTGCAAAAGAGCACTCCAAAGGATACGGCCAGAAACGCCCCTATGAAGAAGACTCTCTTAACAGTTCGCTTCTCTTCGCTGACTTCAACGGTCCTGTACTTCGGCATACCCAGGCACCTCTTTCGATTCCACGAATTCTATCTCGTCGCTCATGGGAAGCCTCATTCCAAAAATCTCCATGGCGAATTTTTCCAATCTCCCTGGCGCATGAAGAGCTGCAACCTCGGCCTCAAGTCTGTTTTTCTGTTCCAACAAATCGGAAGTCGCCTTTCTCATTCCGCTGACCTCCCGTCCCATCTGTATGACCATCACCCTGGTCCATGCAAAAAAGAGAAGAAACGCCAAGACTACAAACATGAGTCCAACGACCTGCTTTATATAACGCCCTTTAACTTTAGCCGAACGTCGCGCAACAGGCTGTTGTCTGACCGCGCTAAAAGAAGGCACCGTCCCTGTGTGATATCTGGTATCCATCAGCCCTTCTCGATGACCCTTAACTTTGCACTGCGAGACCTTGGGTTCTGCTCCACTTCATCTTTGGAAGGCACGACCACGCGCCTTACCGGAAGCGAAAAGCTTTTCCCGGAGACTAGCTCTCTGAATGAATGTTTCACGATCCTATCCTCAAGCGAGTGATAGCTTATTATCACAAGCCTACCTCCGCTTCTCAAAAGAGCCGGAGCAGAGCTCATAAATTTTTTCAGTTCGTCAAGCTCTCCATTGACCGCAATCCTCAGGGCCTGAAAGGTCCTGGTAGCAGGATGTATTCTCGACCTTCTCATAGCAGGCGGATATGATCTAACGACGATATCGGCAAGTTCTCCGGTCCTTGAAACCTTTCCAAACTTTTTGATGTTGGAAGCTATCCTTCTTGCAAATCTCTCTTCACCCAGCTCTTTGAGAATCGACGAAAGTTCTTCCTCTTCAAGCGATTCCAGAAGCTCGGCAGCGCTCGGTACGCCTGTTTTATCCATTCGCATGTCAAGCTCGGCGTCTTTCAAAAAGCTGAAGCCTCTTTTGGCATCATCGAGCTGATGGCTAGAGACTCCGAGGTCGGCGAGTATCCCGTCCACATTTTTTATTCCTATCTCTTCAAGATGATCCGATACCGAACTCATCGCACCATTGATAAAAAACTTTTTTACTTTCAAAGATCCCAACTTCTTTTTCCCTTCAGCTATGGCTTCTCCGTCCCTGTCTATTCCGATAAAAGTACCGCGAGACGAAAGCCTGCTGGCTATCTCAAAGGCATGCCCGCCTCCTCCGAGAGTGACGTCCACGAAAATGCCGTCTTCTGATGGCCGTAAAAAATCTACAACCTCTCGCATCATAACGGGAACGTGATACTCGCTCATTGCGGATCCTCACGTGGCACATCCTCGACAAAGCTCAGGAGCGCATCGTGAACCGAACCATACATCTCCTCGTCAAGTCCCATCGCTCTCATGATGCTGTTTATGTAACCGCTGGCAGCGGCCATTTTTAGATCACCGCCATCGCACTTGAACGCTATAATCTTGTCGGCGATTCTTCTCACAAGCTTATAGTCAAGGTGCCTGAGGCCCTCGAAATTTAGAACGACGTTGTTTTCATTGCACTGAGACAGCGACATCAGCAGTTTTTCAAAAACCTGCACATTGTCCTGAGACAATTCGCCGTGAACACCCACTACAGAAATGTCGTAATATTTTTTTACTTCAAACATTCCATTTTCGGATTCGCTCCCCTCTCCCGAAGGACGGAAGAAAAACTATTTTCCCTCCTGCCGTCCGGGAGAAGAGAGCGCCCCTCCCCCCTTATGGAAAAATTGAAAGATCACAGCCCAAGATCCGCGAGCCTCTCGCCCAGATTGCCGAGCTTGTCTTGGGCATCGGCGAATATCTTGGCCCACCTATCACGATCCCATATCTCAATTCTCTTCGTCGCGCCGACTATTACGACCTCACCGCTTATCGCCGCGTAATCCCTGAGCGTCTGCGGGATGAGAATCCTTCCCTGTTTGTCTATCGGACTCTCGAAGGCAGCTGATATGAATACGCGCTGCAGCGCCTTGACTTCCTCAAGAAACTGGGGAAGGGCCGCCACCTTGTTTTCAAGGGTCTGCCACTCCGCCATCGGATAGGCCCACAAGCACTGATCGAAATTCGTTATGATCAGGCGCTCGTCGTAGTTGGTCGCGAGGATCTCGCGAAACCTAGCCGGAACCGAAAGCCTCCCCTTTGAATCGATCTGGTGTTCGTAACGTCCTCTGAACATGGCTCAAACCTACAGTTTAGGTTTATATCCCACCTTCTCCCACTATATGGGAAAATAGCGGCAAAGAAGCCGGACAGTCAAGGCTTTTGCTTTGTAATTGCTTGAAATAATGAGGTTTTTTACGCTTTCTGCACAGCGCACCGATATGACAAAAAACATTCCAAAATCCTCATGTTGTAACTACGTATAAAAGTAATATATCGAATAGATCTATAACATGTTGAAATATAAGAATTTTATTCTATAGAATTTATAGGACACATCGACACGAGCAAATGCCTATCAGGTAAGCACTTAATCGATAGATGCTCAGCAAAGACACTTATAGTCGCTTTAGATGAATCAACCTTCAGGATATGCGCTTGGCAAGCGATTTTAAAGCGATTCAAATAAAGAATGGCGCTTTAGCGGCGCTCAAACCTTTTGCACAGCAAAATTCCAGACTTTGGGAGGTAACCAAAAAAGAGGGGGATCGTGGAAAAAATTTGAACAACCTAATGGAGCGGTATGCCCATAAGCATGAGCCCCCTCGAAAAAAGTGTTCCTGCCGAAGGAATCCCGCTGCCGACAAATCCGGCTCCTCCGATGTAAGCATGCCCAGGCATCAAAGCCTGCTGAAAATTTTGAGCCGCCACGTTTCCACCGACATATCTCTGCCACTCGCAAAATTCATTTACTCTCGTCCTCATCGCTCTCCATTCATCTTCTACCTCGCGAGCATCCTCGGTGGAGATTTTTTCATGTGTCAGTGTCGTTAACGAATTCATCCTGTGCAACAATTCGTTTATTTCTCCAAGGGAGCGAATAGCCTTCGTCCTTCCCAAAACAAGTTCATCCATGTGTGGCGCCAAGGATTCATCTTTATCAATGCCTGAATCAGCCGCTAGCATTCGCATCGCATCATTGGAGGCAGAAAGCATCTGTATGCCCCTCGCTATTTCAGGAAGCCAGTAAGAGCTTATCATTTTGCTCAGAAAAGAATTGTATTCGAAAACATCTACAGGATCTGTCGGCATTTTTCTATTCAGGAATTCATTGATATGATTTGTGACTCCGGAAGAGAAAAATCTGAAAAGATCGGCGAAGTATCGCCACTGCTCCTCCAAAAAAGACATAAAATTCTGTGAATCAAACTTCATCGATGGATGAGTCGAAAAACCTGCCTTATGAGGGAATTTTTTCCTCTTCTCAAGCTCGGTAAGTAGGGAAAGTTCATCCTGGAGCTTGGAGTATTTTTCAACAGCATCTATTCCAGTTATTTCATCAAGCATAGCCAGAACAACCGAAAGGGTCAGCGTCTTCTGAAAACGTTTCCAGCCATGGCCAAGATCAAACTCGGAAAAACGATAGCTTCCAGGGTGTGAAGATGACTCGTATATTCCCATTCGCCTTATCGACTTTTTTCCTGTCGGACGAAGTTTTGAAAAAGACGCCCCCTTGGATTTTAGGGAGTTCAGAACTGACAATGCGTCGGTATATTCTTCCGATCCAACGGACATCATCTCTGGAATGTACAAAATACAGCGCCTGTCCCCGCCATTCACCACAAAAGGAACTGCCTGAAGCCCCATCTCATCTGCGACTTCCTTGAGAATCAAATTCATTTTTTTAATATCGCAATCAGAGTCCAGTTCGAACTCGAACTCCAAAAGCGCAACCTTTTTCAGGTCCGGATATTTCATGACTGCATAGTTATTTTTCACCCTGCTCCAAACCTCGTGCGCCAAAGCATAGGGATCGATGCTCATTCCATCCACATCATAAGGAGAAGCGAAATGCATTACAAAGTCCCCTGCCTTCTTGCTCATAATAGAAACGGGCATCTTCCAATCGGTAGTGACATCTATGGCGGTGTTCCACACCGATTGAAAAGCCGCATCGCTGAAATCCGGTGCATATAATTTCCTGTGGTGCCTGAGAAACTGTTGAATTGAATCGGCCTCCGCCGCAAAGCCGGACCTCCAATTCAGTTTGAACAGCTCCTGAATAAATACGTTCGCATTAACCATCTCTCCCTTGCGGGTTTTAACGTAATCATCCCTCTTCAGAAAAAAAGGATTTTTAGGATCGGCCATTGATTTAGCCCACAGAACGGCTGCTATACTTCCAAAATCATCGGCGGTTTTTTTCAGTTTTTCTAAAGAATGATAGACTTTCGCCCGGTCCCCTGAGGCGTAAGCCTCATCAAGAGAATCTATCGCTGAAAATAAAATTTCTTTCGCACCGCCCGGGTTGTCCTCTCTGGGAAGGTGTGTAAGATATCCCCATTCGCGCGAAATTCTCTGCCAAATATTGAGGATCTTAGCAATCCCGTCTGCAGTATTGTAACCGAAAATTTGTAACGCACCAAAAAGAACTTCCAGGTGCGGAAGATGTCGAAAAAATCTCTCGTCTAGATGCGCAAAATTAGGCGAAGGATCGTAGGTTCCGTCCGACACGTATTTCCCAATGTCCATGTAGGATTCAAGGACCCTGCTTCTGGATTGATCGGCCAGCACCCCATCGACGTCGGATGGCAAATACACATCGACATCGGAAAGTGGAGCGCGCTCCTTTTCAAAATATTCGAGAACGCCAGAAAGCCTTGCCAGATGATAATACGATCCTTGTAGAACAAATGCCTGCAGGATCTTGCTGCGTTGCCGAGAAGCAGGTAAGGATCCATCCCCAACCCACCTCTTTAAAGCAGGGAAGTCAACCTTAGTATCCTTCAGCAGCGCCTTGAAAGAGGCAAAGCCATTGCCATTAGAACCTTGCGCCTCTACGCGCTTCATTGCCTCGATATCTAGATCGGTGAGATACAAAATATCGCGAAAGGTTTTAATGTCTTCAGGGGTCTGGATCGCCATGTCGAGTATGTTCCCGGAATGAAGTGGCATTACCACCGCAGTACCCCTTATTTCAAACCTATCTATGCACTCAAGCAGCCTCTTCTCATCATCGCTAAGTTTTGCCATGTCTGGAAATCTTGCGGCAAATTCTCTCCTCAACGCATTGGAAAAATTGAGTTTGAAATTACTGAAAACTTTTTCAAGGTCTTCAGGTTTGTCCACAATCAATTGATATGTGGTGTGCTCAGCCGATTGAACGGCACTTGCCACATACTGCCTCCTAGCAAGCCACTCCTTCATAACGCCCATAACAAAATTGGCGAACCTTCCGGTATCATCCATTTCATTCATGTGAGATGCATTTATGGCAAGTCTGGCAGTATATGTTTTGTTGCCACGTTCGTCATCGAATATGGTATTTAGAATTCTTTCAGTATGCAGTCTCGCTATAGCATTGTGATCAAAAAATAATACCCGAGATCGTCGACTATTTCCTGCAGGATAACCTTTACACTCCTCATCTCGTGCAAGAGATCCTCATTCACATCAGAGAGACGAAGCTTGGATATGGCGTCCAGGATCTGTGCGATATGTATCTGCCCTTGGGTATGATGAGTGAGCGTAAATTTTGGCTGATTGAAATAGGATGCAAAATATCCGGCTGACGATGGATCATCCCAATCCAGCTCCAGCGGAAGATATTTACCCGCTCCTCTCAAAAGTGAGGCGTCAGGACTGGAGCTCATCTCCGCCTTGATGAACAGGTCCACCGACTTGCCAAAACTTGCAAGGTCGTCAAATGACAGTTTTTCCTTCGTCATCTTTCTCGCGAAAGTTATTAAATTCTCGCCAGCGACGGTGTCATGAATAACCGGACGGGGGGGAGAATAGCCCTCTCTGAAAAAAGGCGGGACCCTCGGCATCACCATATCAGGTGAAACTCCGCTGTGTCTGACGTAGGAATCGAGAAATCTGCGAGCATATTGGGATTCGAAGACATCAAAATGGCTCTCCATTGGAGGCAGTGCAATCCCAGCGCCACTCAGAAGGTCGATCAGCGAGTTGGCGAGATTGGATGTAGTCAGGAATCTTTTCAGATACTCTTCCATGCACAGCCCCTAGTTAAGCCAATCCCCAAAAAGAGCTCTCCCATTTTATCGGCTGAAATGCGAAAATGTTGCCTTAATTCTGCTAGCAGCTCGACGGGAGAATTAGAACGTTTTTCAAATAATATCAGACAGTTAAACCTTATAGCCCCTCTTATCAAAAACCTGTTTTACCTGCGATACGGAGTATATGGCAAAAAGAAGGGCCGGGATGAGGATGGTCAGTTCGCTATAATTGAAGCTCTCCGAGAGAGGAAATTTGATCCCCAGGTTGTGGGTGAGAATAGACCAGGCATTATTGAGCGCATGGCAAAATATCGGAGCAACGAGGGTTCCGCTCTTTTTATATACGATGCCAAAAAACAGGCCCAGGATGAAATAGAGTGGAAAATACCACGGGTTACCGTGCATCGCAGCGAATATCAGAGAGGCCGTTATCACCCCAATCCGGCTTCCGAGCTTCGAAGAGAGAGAACCCTGGAAAAATCCCCTGAAATAGATTTCCTCACAGATTCCGGTCAAAAGACAAAATATCAGAATTTTTGCGGCAAGCTCCCACGGACTTGAAAAATCCATGACCCCTGAAAGCGAATCAAGCACGTGGACAGGCGTATGAAGATACAGATCGGAGAACCAGACCATGTAGTCGATGAATATGTCCATGCAGAAGGTACCTGCAGCCATGACCAGAAACTGCGACCACGAGGGAACCCTAAAAGGAAATAATCTGCGAAGGTCGTATCTAAAAAAAACCGCCATCGCCAGAGGAACTCCCGCCATTGCGATGATCTCGTTCAGTGAAACCCCCAGGAGCAAAAACCCCGCTTTGATAACGAAATAGGGGGCTATCTGAACTGCGGAGACGAAAACCCCCGATAGAAACACCCCCTGAGGAGGAGGAAATGCACTGCCCGGCGCTAAGAGCGTGTCGATTATTTTTTTCATCTAGTGAGCATCGCCTATTTATAGACTACCACGTCTGACAAATCGAGCCTCGGAGGAACCCTTTTGGCTGGTTCAGCCGGACGACCTATAGGAAGCATCGCAACCGGCCTGAGTTTTTTTGAAAGCGACAGGACATCCGAAGCTACGGCCTCATCGAAAGCCCCTATCCAGCAGCTCCCCAGATCAAGCGACGTTATGGTCAAAAGCATATTCTCTATTGCTGCAGCGGTCTCCTGAATGGAATACAGATCCCTTCCCCTTGCCCCATATCCTCTTTCCGCACGATCGTAATCTATGCAGACGACTATTATGACCGGGGCCTTAGCTATGAACAGCTGATGTGCTGCATTTGACGCCAACATCTCCTTCATTTTAGCATCCCGGACGACCTCGAAATGCCAGCTCTGTCCATTACCGGCCGATGGCGCCATCACCGCGGATTCGAGAACCTGCCTTATCACCTCGTCACCGACATCAAAGGTCGGGTCGAACTGCCTCACCGATCTCCTCTTGGATATAGCCTCTCTCAGTTCCATAGTTCCTCCATAATCACACTAAAATCTGTCGAAGCATTTCTGTCAAGAAAAGAGCTCTTGGCAAAAGCCTCACTAACGTATTTATATTACGCTATGGACAATCCAAAGGCTTTGAAGGTCGGGGACACCATAGGCGTAGCAGCGTCGGCAAGCCCCTTTGACAGAAAAAAATTCATCCGGGGAATCCAGTCCCTGGAGAACATGGGGTTCAAGGTATTCTATAGAAGCGATATATTCGATCAGAGCAGATATTTGGCTGGAACGGACTCGCGAAGGGCGCAGGAGCTGGGCGAACTGTTTTCCAATCAGGAAATATCGGCCATCATGTTCGCACGCGGTGGATACGGAAGTCAGAGGATAATACCACTTCTCGACGCCGGATTCCTTTCTAAACACAGGAAGCCCGTGATAGGTTTTTCGGATGTTACCGCGCTGCTCACCTATCTTCGTCAGTCAGCAGGGGTGCCGACATTCTACGGCCCCGTGATTACCTTGCTTGGCAGCACCAGGAGCGAAATAACTGGAAAATCGCTGCTGAATGCTATCACAGCGCAAGGAGCGCTTGGAAAGATATCCTCGGAACCCGCAAAAACCATAAAGGTCGGCAAGGCATCCGGAAAAATAACGGGCGGCTGCCTCACTATGATAAACTCCAGCATCGGAACTCCATATGAGCTTAAATTCGAAGACTCGATACTTTTCATAGAAGATATCGGTGAAAAGGTGTATGTCCTAGACAGAATGCTCACACAGCTCAAAAACTGCGGGGCTCTAGCGAAGGTCAAGGGGATCATATTTGGATCCCTCATTCCTCCGGAACAGGAGCCGTATGACGTGAAATCTATGATCGAGGACGTCCTCCGCAATTTTCACGGTCCGGTGATCATGGATTTTCCTGCCGGGCATATCGATGAATTCATAACCCTCCCACTCGGGGCCGATGTGACGCTGGATGCGCAGGAGGAATCGCCGCCAATCATAACCTATAATTCCGGCATACTATCATGACAAAAATTATAGACAGAACATTCAAGGAAGCTATCGAGGACGGAGTATTCCCGTCTGCGGAAATACTGGTCGCCAAGGGGGATGAAATTCTTTTTCATGAACGATATGGCAATGCCCGCGAGCACACCTGCTTCGACATAGCATCACTCACCAAGCCTCTTTCAACCGCGACATTGTGCACAATGCTGCTCGGCGATGGGCTCCTAAAATTTGACGATACGATATACCAGTGGCTCGCGGGAGCGAGGGAGCCTTTTCACAAGAAGATCACCATTCGTCATCTTCTGAATCATACCTCCGGCCTCGCAGCCTGGCAGCCCTTTTACAGGGAGCTTCCGCTCAGCCTCATTGGAACTGAAGATGGTAAAAGAGAAATTCTCGAAAGCTGCTATAGAGAACAGACTGAAAATGAACCTGGAGAAAAAACTCTCTACAGCGACATCGGCTACATGATACTGGGGGAAATTCTCGAACAGGCCGGAGACGCTCCGCTCGATTCTATGTTCGCGGATAGAATCGCAAAACCGCTGTTCCTTGCCGACACGTTTTTCGTAAGAAATACCGGAAGCGATCATTTCCCGAGATCGAGGACGGAAAACACCTCCTCCAGCCACGTTCACGATCCCAACCAGAAGCATCATACAGAAAAGAAAAGGCGTTTCGCACCAACTGAGGACTGCCCTTGGCGAAAACGGGTGATACACGGCGAAGTCCACGATCAAAACGCATACGCCATGGGTGGCGTGGCAGGCCATGCAGGACTTTTTTCCACAGCTCAGGATATCAACACCTTAACAGCAGAGCTGGTCAAATGTATAGATAACAAATCGTCTTTAATTCCGCCTGAAATAGCTTCTGAATTCATCGGTAAGAAAAAAGGCAAGTTGGCCGGGGAGGAATTCGTGCTGGGATGGAACCTGCCTTCCCGCAGAAATTCGGCTTCAGGACATTTTTTCTCTGCGAGCTCGATCGGACACTTGGGGTTCACCGGCTGCTCGATATGGATCGATATTGAGGCCGGTTTTCGGATAATACTTCTCACGAACAGAATTCATCCGACGCCGATGAATGAGAAGATAAAATCCTTCAGGCCAAGAATTCACGATCTTATCTATAACGAGCTCCTTTCCGGCTGATCATCAGCTTGCCGTAACGCACTTTTGCTACTCACAGCGTAACCTGGCATAGCCCCCTTTTGGCTTGATTTAAGCTTTCCCATAAACTAAAAATCTTAAAAAGTTCAAACACTTGTGGATCGTCAGCCCTATGGAAAAGCGTAGGACCGGAAGGGCTGCGCAGCTCTATAAAAGGGGAACGAGATGAAAGTACACCTGATAGGAATAGGCGGCACTGGAATGGCATCGCTCGCTGGCCTTCTTTCTGAGTCCGGACACATTGTGAGCGGAAGCGATGGAAAGATCTATCCGCCGATGAGCGATCTTTTGGCCGACCTGAAAGTGAAAATATTCGAAGGGTACGAGGCTTCACACATAGCAGCCGCGAAACCGGATCTCGTGATCATAGGCAACGTGATACGCCGTGAAAATCCCGAGGCCCAGGAGGCGATAAATTCGGGGGTGGAATACACCTCGATGCCCGTCGCAATCTCCAGCCTTTATCTCAAAGACCGCACCCCTCTGGTGATCACCGGAACGCACGGAAAGACGACTATCTCCTCGCTGGTGGCATGGCTCGTAAAATCATGTGATTTCGATCCGGGATACCTGATCGGTGGAATAAGCCGCAACTTCAACAAAAACTATGCCGTCGGGAAGGACAACTACTTCATCATCGAAGGGGATGAATACGACACCGCTTTCTTCGACAAAGGACCGAAGTTTTTGCACTACAGACCGCAGGCGGTCATAATATCTTCGATCGAGTTCGACCATGGCGATATCTACAGCGACATCGACCAGATACTCAAATCCTTCAGGAGGCTAGTCGAAATAGTACCTCCCGACGGGGTGATAATAGCCAACGGAGACGACCCTAATGTCTCGGAAGTTGTGAAAAATTCGGCATGCAGGGTGATCACATACGGGAAAAATCCAGGCAATACGTACTATCCCAAGAACGTCAGGCTCCTTGAATCATCCGTCCGCTTTGAAATATCCAACATAAAAGGCTACTTCGAAATGAAAATGTGGGGCGAGCATAACATCCTAAACGCAGTAGGCTCAATCGCCATGCTTACGGAATGTGGAATGCCCTCTGAAAAGCTGGCGAAGGGGCTTTCCACTTTCACTGGAGTAAGAAGGCGGCAGGAAATAGTGCACGAAGCAAAAGGCGTTACAATCATAGACGACTTTGCGCATCATCCAACCGCAGTCAAAAAGACCATCGAATCCGTCAGGCAGCGTTTTGGCGCAAGAAGGCTTTGGGCAATTTTCGAACCGAGGTCCAACACATCACGAAGAAATTTTTTTCAGAATGAATATTCAGAGGCGTTCAGCGAAGCGGACAGAATACTGATAGCGCACCCCTATCGCGAAAACGACATCCCTGCGCATGAGCGTCTCGACGTAGAAAAGATAGCCTCATCCCTTCATAGGATGGGAAAGGATGCTCACAGCATATCTTCAACTGAAAACATAGTTGAATATGTCATGCGCGGAGTCGATCACGGAGATATAATACTCGTGATGTCCAACGGCGCATTCGACGGAATAACGTCAAAACTCGCAGAGGGATTGAAGTGCAGAAGGATAATCAACAACCGCAGTGAAATAACCCCCAGCAGGGTGCCGAAATGAATTCGGGTCGAAGGGATACCCACCGCCTGAGAAACCTAATAGCTTCCGTAGCCCTGATGATAGGTTTCATCGGCGTGGCCTCATGGCTCGTCGACAGGCCGTTCATAGTCAGCCACGTACTATCTCTCGTAAATATGAAAAGCGCGTGGAAGGTTGAAGCTGAATTCATAGACATAGATTTCGTGACGATGTCAGTATCAGCCAGGGATATCCGCGCAGAACACAGGAAAGAGCAAAGGCGTCTGTCAATTCAAAATCTAAAGGTAGGTCTGAATCCGTTCGGGCTACTCAAAGGCGAGATACTCTTCGATGAATTCGACATCTCAGGCTTGTCGGCATCCTTCCCAAAACGCGAAATCAAGAAGAAAAAACAACCCGGCAAGATAAACCTGGCAAGGATCATACTCCTAAAGAACATCGCCCTCGATGAGGGGATTATACGCCAAATGGATATAAAGGTGGGAGATGAGTTCGAAATATCCACCGACGAGGCAAGGCTGTCGATATCATCCGACCTCTTTTCGCGGACGAACATCAAGCTGAGGGTGGATGGCGCACTCGCTGAAAAATCAGGCGAGAGGATAGCAGGTTCCGGAACCGTACTACTGGACGCATCGACAAACTTCGGAAAATGGGGCGATGAATTTCCATACGTAAACGATCTTTCCGGAAAACTCAGGATCTCCGACGCCAGGATGTCGGGCCTAGACATGAGAGAGTTCTCTGCTAAGGCCGAATATAAGTCCGATCTCCTGATTCTGAAGGATCTCTTCATAAAAACAGGGGAGCACCCGCTCTCTGGAAGGCTATCCGCCGATCTTTCCAGCGAAGAATTCAACCTGTCGATAGGAATAAAAAATCCAATCTATCTCCCATATATAGCAAAGCCATCCATAACCTTCGATACGGGAGGAAAAGTCTGGGGAGAAATAGAACTCGAAGGAACGGGATTTCTCCCTTCAAAAAGCGAAGGAAAGGGACATGTGGATATATCTTATCTCTTCGACGCCAATCCTGAGTCGCCGGTCAATCTCAAGTCGGCTCTCGACTGGAAAAATGGCATGTTGCATCTCGTAAATGCCGCTCTAACGACAGAAGGAGTTCATATCCCAGCTTCGGGTTTCGTTGACATACCGGGAAAGAAAATGTCTTTTTCGGCAAAAGGCGAAAATTTTCCGATCGAAAACTTCTTCAAGACTTTCAACGATCCACGGCTGAAGAAGATATTTGGACGAACCGATTTTTCCGGAACATTTGAAGGCTGGGGCAAAAAATTTCAGGCGGATGTGAAGGGAACAGCCAAAAACGCCGGCTGGTTTCCCATAACGACCGAAATAGCCAACGCGCATTTTACAGCCACCTACGACCGTCTCGCCCTTGTTGGCGAGGTCTTCGACTCGCTGGGAAAAACAGGAAATGCCGATCTAGTAATAGATATGGGCGAAAAGCTTCCGTCGGGAATCAGAAGTAAAAAAATATCACTCAAGGCCAGCTTAAAAAATCATACACTTGATAATTCTTTTGAGTTCATGAACTTGACCGGGGCGGGAGATGGATCGATAGATCTCTCCGGGACACATGAATCCGTCACTGCCAAAGCATCGGGGGCAATAAGAGGGGGGTCTATTAAAGGAATAAAATTCGAGTCCGCATCCCTCGATGCCGATATTTCAAAGAAGAAGGCGGTATTCAAAAATATACAGATCGCCGCATTCAGATCCAAATCCGCCTCCGGCGGAGAGGTCATCGCCGACATATCGCCGGACGGAACAAGGTTCCATGGCACGCCTACGCCGGGAATCACTATAGACGCATCGTACGCGAATAACTCGCACAGGTGGAATATAAAGGAAATATCCATCGAAGCGGATGCGTCGGAAGAGGATGACCTAGGCCCCACCCGCGCCACGATGAACGGTTACATTACGCCTGAAGGGCCCATCGATCTTCGCGTCAAAGGAGTTCTCGATCTGACATACACAAGACCAGCCTTGCCGATGCTAAGAAGCGGAAGCGGAGAGGTTGGCCTCGATTTACACTTCACCGGACAGAGCGAAAATCCGGCCATAAAAGGTTCAATAGATCTGAATGGCAACAGCCTGATGTTCAGAAACTTTCCCCTCTCCATGGAAAACCTCACCGGATCATTCGTATTCGAGGGACAAAAGATCAACATGAAGGATGTAAAATCACGTTCCGATGAAGGTCAGATGAGTTTCAACGGATGGATCGAGCACAAAAACATGAGAGAAAGCGCTGTTGATTTGTCAGTGTCTGGAAATGCGATGCGTTTCAGAAACAGCGAAAATAATCTGTCCTTGGAATTTGAAGGAAGCCTGGAGCTCAAAGGCAAATTCCCATCTCCGCATCTTTCGGGAGACATATCGATAATAGACGGAATTTATGCCAAGGACTTCAACATACTCGATCAGTTCATAAAGGATAAATCAGACAACAAAAAAAGTTACGCCCAAGAAGTTTCATATGAAATAAACCCATCGCTGGATCTGAGGGTAAAAAATAGCGGCGACTTCGAAATCAAGAATAACGTTGGAAGAATATGGCTGCGCTTCGACGCGGAAGTGAAAGGCTCTTTGCAAAAACCCGTCGTCTCCGGTGCTATATCAGCCTCCGAAGGGGAAATTTATTACCTGGGATTGCTCTTCGATGTGGATAAGGGCTTTGTCGAATTCAGGGGAAACTACCAGGAACCCTATATCGAAGTACATGCCAGCAAGAAAGTCTCGATCTACAACATATCGCTCGCGCTTTACGGAAACACTGACAATCTGCGGTTGGACCTTTCAGCCACATCACCTTCCGGCCCTCTGGAAAAGAGAGATGTGGTTTCCCTCATAATGTTTGGCATTACGGAACAGGAAAGAGAGATGTACGCGCGCGAACGCTCAGGTGACTACACCTCTTCTCTGCTCGCAAAATCGCTTTCAAGCGTTGTTGAAAGGCCGTTCACGAAATATACCAGACTCGACATATTCAGGCTTGAGGCCGCAGATCCCAATTCTAACAGCATATCCAGGCTTTATGTAGGCAAACAGCTCTCTGACAGACTCGGAATAAATTTTTCAACCGACATAGGAACCAATGAATCGGAACAGACTATCATAGCCGAATATCTCCTGACCGATCATCTACTTCTGAGGGGCTCACAATCTACTGACAACGTTTCGGAAATAAGCGGGCTTCTACGCTTTAGGATGAGATGAATAGAACACTGAGTACAATTGCGGTTATAGCCGCTGTTTTGATATTCGCAACGGCATCGCCATCGGCGATAGCCGGACAGAGTACCGTCTCGGAAATAAATGTCGCGGGGCTTAAAAATATCTCGCCAGATACCGTAAGATCCATCATGCCCCTGAAGGTCGGCGATGAATTTTCCTGGTCTGAGCTTGAAAGTTCTATAGGATACCTTAGGAAGTGGGGAGTCTTTGACGTCATAGAGGCAAATCCCAGGATTACGGAAGAGGGAGTCTCTATAGACATGCGGTTGGAAGAGGCACTCATAGTATTTTCGATAGACATCGCGGGAAATTATCCTTATTTGGAAAACAAAATAAGGAAATACCTCTCCCTCCACGCCGGAGATATCTACACTCCGGAAAGAGTAGATGAGCAAAAGACAAGGATCGAAGATTTCTACAAGCGCAACGGATTCTTTTCAACCAGCGTCTATTACGATGTGAAATCAGAGCCAGAATCAAATGGCGTCGCCATAACCTATTATATCAAAAGGGGTGAAATCCTCCGGTATAGGAATATCAACATATCCGGCAACAAGGCATATCCATCCGGAAGATTCATATCCAAGATAAATACGCTGAGGCCATATTCAGCGAGAAGGTTGAAGGACGCAATCCGCAGCCTGAGAGAATTTTACAAAAACAACGGATATCCCAAAGCTCGCATAAGAATAGCTGAACAGAGAATGGATTTCGATGCAAAGCGCGTTGACTTGAATGTGGAAGTATATGAAGGCCCGCGAGTGGAGGTTATTTTCACCGGAAGCAAACATCTGAACAAAAAAACTCTCAGAAAAGCCCTGACGATATTTTCGGAAGGAAACATAGACCAATACGAGATAGAAGTAAGCGCCGATGGGATCACCAGGCTCCTGAATAAAAAGGGATACCCGAAAGCTGAAGTAAAAGGGTCGCGCCAAACACTCAAAGACGGAACGATCTTGATAACATTCGATATCGACGAGGGGAAATCACAAAAGATACGTTTCATTAAATTCGAAGGGCGCAAGGACGCTGATACCTCCAAAATAATGAGCGAAATGCGGAATAATCCGGCATCTTTTAAAAAGAGTGGAGCCTACTACCCCTCCGAGAGAGATCGCGACGACAAATCCATACAGAAGGCGATGCAATCCGAAGGATATCTGGATGCAAAGGTGGGCGAATGGGATGTAAGACCCACTCCGCAAGGTTACGCGCTAGATATCGAGATACCCATAGAGGCAGGAGAAAGGACGTTCGTAGGCAAGGTCATATTCAAGAACTCAGATGGGCTTAACCACAAAAAACTCCTGAAGGCATCAGGGTATAAAATAGGAGAACCTTTTGACCTTCCATCACTTGAAAACAGCAAAGAGAGGCTCCTCACATTTTTGGCCGATAACGGGTATCCATACGCAAAAGTAGAAGCGCACTACGAACTGAAGCGGAATAAGAGGGAACTCCTCCAGTCAAAAATAATTTACGACATAGAAAAGGGAAACAAAGTTCGAATAGGCGAAATCTTGATAGTGGGCGACGTCCTGTCGAGCCAAAAGGCGATAAAGAGCGCCATGAACATCAAGGAAGGAGACCTGTTCAGTTACAGGAAAATAATCGAAAGCCAGTTAAACATCAGAAGGCTGGGTCCTTTCGCATCGGTAAGCGTGGCGGCGATCGGTCTGGAAGATAAGCGCGAAACTGTTTCGCTACAGGTAAAGGTGGAAGAACAGAGGCCGTTTTTGATCGATCTCGGACTGAACTATTCCACCGATGAAAGCTGGACGGGATCAATGCGATTCACAAATTTAAACGCCTTCGGCTGGGCCAAGACGAACTCATTGGAGCTAATCGCTGGCACAAAACTGACGCGCGCCGAACTGGTATGGCACGATCCGAGATTTTTAGGTTCCAGCTTTGAAATGACATCGAACGCATGGGCGCAGCATAAGGTGCGCCCGGCCTATTCTTTCGTCCAGGTGGCCGGAGGATTCGGATGGTTCAGAAGATACCGCCGCTTTGGAATGCTCTTCAGATGGGAACTCGATAGAAATTATTTTCTCTCAGGAAACGCCACAGTAGCCGACGCTGACAGTCTTCGAAACAACACCGTATCGAAAATAGCTATATCAGGAAACATCGATACGCGCGATAACTTCTCAGATCCGAGAAAGGGATTCTACACAGCTCTTAACTGGGACACCTTCAACGAAATCAAGGGGGCGGAGGCCAATTTCTTCAGAATTTCATGGCAGGGCGAAAATGACATCAGCCTGTTCGACTGGCTCACGTTCAATACGGCCGGAAGATTTGCGAAGCTCCTCACGATAGGAAGCAACATCAGCATACCGATAAACGAGATGCTATTCCTAGGAGGCGGCGATACGATACGCGGATTCGATGAGGATTCTTTAGGACCTGCGGACGCAGCAGGTAAGCCGGTCGGAGGAAGACTGCGTTGGATCTTCAACGAGGAGATGCGCATACGCGTGATGAAAAATTTTCAGCTGGCGGGCTTCTTCGATATCGGCAGCCTCACCGATTCATTTGGTGCAATCAATTGGAATACGGTCAGGAGATCGGTAGGCCTCGGTATAAGATATGTAACGCCGGTAGGACCCATACGCGTCGACTACGGCTTCAAATTGGATCGCAAGACCGGCGAATCACGCGGAAGGGTGCATATCACGTTCGGTTATGTGTTTTGAGCTATAGTCCATTGTCAATCGTCACCAGTAACGATCGTTACTTCTTCCCCAGCTCCTCTGGATTTAAAATAATTCGGCGTATTATTTCGATATCGATGGGTTTGCCTGCGAAGAAATCTTCAAAAAAATCATTGGCTGCATAATAGAAGAGTCCAATCATCTTCAACTGCGAAAGCATGAACTGAGCCTTTTCCTTCTCGGCCCCACTTAAAGTTATCTTGGCTTCGCTCACTCTGGCCCGCGTTCTCTCTATCGTCGTTATCGCGTCGGACAAGGTTCCATAAATCCTCTCAAGAAAATCACGCAGCACCTTCTTCGGGTAGCTCCTCTCGGCTGCGTAGTAATCCCTTCGCGACCCCTTAACCCAGACCTTGCGAACAAGATTATAATCCTCGAGCATCCTTATATTTATGGATATATTGCTCTTTGAGACTGAAAGCCTATCGGAAATTTCGTCCAAGGAGAGCGGATCGTCGGAAAGAAAAAGCAGTGCATATATCTGGCCGCCGACTTTGTTTATCATCCCCAAAAGCGCCGATGAAATTTTTCCGGCTCCCTGGATAAAGGTATCCATCGCATCATCTAGAGTGACCGGTTGATCTGAAATAATCTTTTTTTTCGAAGATTTTACCACAGGACCTCCTTTTTCCACCAGTCACGATTCACGAGTCACCAGTAACGGTTTTTAACCCGCACACGCCCCCTCTTCCACCTTCGCGGAAAATTCTGTGAGGGGAACTCCATCGAGTGCGTGCGCCCCCGCTATTCCAAAGATATCGAGAACCGTGCTGAATATATCAGTGCTACGCATCGGGCCTTCCCTCAGCACAACGCTCGACAACAGCGGCACTATGATATGTTCGGAAAGAAGCGAGCCATGAGTATATTTTCCCGCACCATCATGTGATGTGGAAAGCAGTGAAACTCCGGAAGCAGCGCTTGTGACGATATCACCAGCCCTCTTCGATCTAAAAAGACCGAGAAGCTGCACTATCGCATCCGGATAGGCGCTCTCCCAGCTGCGTTCAAGTCCCGAAGAGGCATCGAGTACCTGACCCTGCCCTACATATCCGAATGGATCCTCTCTGGTCAGATAGGTTATCCTGCCATCGGCATCCTCGATGATCCTGGCTTTTCCGCGCGAGCTCTGGACGATTATTCCGCCTTCGTTGCTGCGGCCAGCCACGATATCGATTTCAGCTTTCTCGATTAGAGACCCTACGATTCCCTTTCTCTCGATATCCTCGAAAAAGTTTCTTTCATCCCAAGAACCGCCCTTCTTGAAGTACAGATTCGCCATCGAAGTCCCTGAGGGTAGAGAGATCACGTCGCTCTCTTGCCAGTCCTTCAAATTCCCAGATGAACCGGCGACCTTTCCCCTCTTGGAAAGAAAATTCTTGAGATCAAATCTCTTTTTTCTTTCGACCAGAGAACAGTCCGGGACGAAAAAAAGCGCGGTCCTGTCATAAAGTCCGCGGTCTTTGAGTATGCCTATTGCCCCGCCTATGTACTCATCCAGTCTGCGGTAAGAATATTTCACCGCCTCTTCGCTAGCCTCCTCCGGATTCAAAAATGCCGCTGGCGGAAATGAATAAAATACAAAATCGGTCTCCTTCCTGGCGGCCGAGGAAAACCAGCCCAGAGCCGCATTGGCCGCAGCATCCAGGTCCGCCGCGCTTCTTGCTTTCTGGAACCTGCTGAGCGTGCTGAAAAAAGACATGTCGCGCACCAGCCCGCATCCGCGATTGAGCGGGCCGAAGATATTGGCGGCCTGCCGCGAATATTCGAAGATCGTACGAACGGAGTTTGAAAGATCGTGATCCATCGCGTAGGTTCCCCAGCCATCGTAGTCGCGAAACCTATTCATAGAAAAAACTTTTGAGCTGGAAATAGACCTGTCGAACCATCTGATTCCGGGTATATCGCATGTTCCAGGAAAACACCCGGTTATGTAAGGGGCAATCGCCGTTCCCGCCGTAGATGGAAAGGATCCGCACAGCTCGTATTTTCCGCCGCGCGAAGAGATGTGTCCTGAAAGATTCGGCAGCTCTCCGGAAGTTAACATCGAATCAAAAATTTTTCTGTCAACTCCACCTATGTTGAAGATGACCACATGGGCGAATCGCGCTTTGCTCCTGTCGTATCCGTATCTCGCCTTCTCCCACAGCTCCTCGCGGCCGCTGTGCGTGGTGAGTTTGGAGAGGATCTGCACCATCGTTTCCTTGCCGCGCTTGTCCTGCGTGTCCAGCGCGTTCATTACGAATATCGTCCTGTAGGCGGAGGTCCAGATCGTCATCGCCGCTATGAATATCGTGGAGCCTATCACAAGAACCGGCGCAGGGTTGTGCCACCAATGCTCCAGAATTACATCGGCGACCGGCTGCATGATCGCAGCCACACCCATGTAAACTATCCTCTCCGGACGCTGCATGACCCCAACCGCGCAGTCGATTCCAAGCGCCTCGCCCCTCGCTCTGGTGTAGCTCACCATCGTAGAGGCGATCATCGCTATTATGGCGATCGGCATTATCCATCCATCCCTGAAATAATATGCGATCCCGAGGAAACAGGCCGCTTCCCCAACTCTGTCGGTGACAGAATCAAAGAATGCGCCGGAGCGTGTGCATTTGCCGGTTATTCTCGCGACACGGCCGTCGAAGAAATCGAAGCTCGCCCCGAATACCATCGCCCATCCGGCATAGCCAAAGGAACCTATGGCGAAGAGAAGTCCTGAAATCGCAGCGATAAAAAGCCCCATGATGGTTATCATGTTCGGGCTTATGCGCAGTTTGATCAGGAAGCGCACTATCGGATCAGTGGTCCAGAACCACCATTCTCTGGTCGTCGAATCGAGAAAGCTGGAGCCCTGATTTTTGGCGCCGGCGAACTCCCTCTTTTTCTTCTTTGAAAACCAGATGTGGTACATGAAAAATGAGCTGACAAGGACCGCGTTTATAACAAAGAGCGGCCCGAGCGTTATCCAAATTTTGCTTATAGCAGGCATGGCGGTAGTAAAAATCAGATTGAAGGGTTTTGGTCAATAGGATTGACTGCAGGCAAGTTTAAAGATCAACGGTGGATGGTGAAAGGTTGAGGTTAAGCAAAAATGGTTTTTCTTAACCTCGGCCTCAACCTTAACCTGTTTTTTAAGTCAATGGTCTATGGTCCATTGTCAATCCTCACGGTTATTACTGGATCCTCGATTACACCACTCGAGGATGACAAACACGGTGTCATTCCCGCATGCCTTAGGCGGGAATCCCGTTCCGACATTTTCGGTTTTCGATCATCAAACCTCGATCCTCGACCATCGAATAAAAAAAGGCCCCCGTTTTCACGGGGGCCTTTTGTTTTACACCTTACATCTCTATAGCTTCAAACTTTAGAAGTTATAGACGAAGCCCATGACTGCGCCGAACACGTACTGCGTCTCACCTGCACCTGATGTCGGCTTCACGATGTCAAAGCGGCCTTCGAGCTTGAACTTCGCACCGTCGGCAACCGCGTATCCGCCGCCGAGAGCGATTTCATGCACCTGTTGCTTTATGCCAACACCGATGTAGTCGATAGAGCCGTTGGTACCCTGACGCTGCATCGCCATCGAATAACGGAGCGTTCCATCCCACACATCGGAGAACACATAGTGCAGGTTGAGGAGACCGGCGAAGGTATTTAGGTTCTCGTCCACGCCAGGAACGAGGGCGTTATCACGACGATAGATTCCCTCGAGACCGAGAGCGAAAGACTCTGTAAGCCACCAGTTGATATCTGCATCCACGCCAAAGCTGTAGTGCCTGTTGCTGCTGCCATCGGAAGGCCCGAAGAACGGGGAGATCCCGAATGTGCTCTCTGTTCCCTCTTCGCCCCAGTTGAAACCGATTCTGGCGCCGAGAGCCGGCATGTTAGCGGTCCTACCAAAGTTATCGTCGTTGATGATCCTATTGGCAGCCCAGAAGTGCAGGTCAACCAAATCGGAGAAAGCATAGTAGATCTTTGCACCGGTGAGACCGACCGGACGGATCTGCGAGCGGATGAGGATGGTCTGGGAGATCAGATCGTTGTCAGCTACATCTACGGACTCGAAGCCGATCGGGGCGTTGAAACGACCGACCAAAAATTCTACGCCGTTACCAGCCGGGATGTTCGCGGTGGCATAGGCCTGTTCGAGTACGAAAGCCTGGGTGTCAGCACCAGAGGAATTCACCCTGCCGAAGTCGAGGTCAGCGCGAAGACGTACGTTCTCGCCGAAGGACTTCATGATGTCGAGTTCCACGCCATCGAGGAAGAAACCGAAATAGTGCTTCTTGCTCGGGTCAGCCCCCATGTACTTGCCCATCGGGCCAGGACCGGTCAGCACTCTATCTACACCGGTAGCGATTTCCGTGTTGGCCTTGTCATTGTGGTACTGATAACCCATGCCGGTTACGATGCTGCCGGACATTTCAAAACCGCCGCCTACGTACTTTTCCTGCGCGTTGACGTTGGCCGCAAAAAAGGCCAGGCCGAGCGCTAAAGCTATAACTAGAATCTTTTTCATTGTTTAACTCTCCATTTTTCCTTTCGCCCCAAGTGACGTGACAATTCACGTTACCCGGGACTATTTACTGCAAGCTAGGATGTCGGACTATATTAATTTTATACGCGGACTGGCCGATTCGGAGAGTTTCACCACCTTTCCCGACCCGATTTCCGCTAATCGACTATTGAGTTTTCAACTGCAGTTCCGCTCATCTAGCGATTCGAAACAACTCCGTCAAGCTACAAAAAAACCTGCTACGCGAGAGCTGGGAATATACGCGGGAGTGTAAAGAAAGTTCTAGGCCTCTGCAAGGATAACCTTGTTCTAAAAAGGAATTTTATCCTTAAAATTAAAATATAGCTAAAAAGGATCATTTTTCCCTTGACTGATGGGAGGCGGAGCAGCTAAGTATTTGAAATCATGACAATAAATCCGAGTTCCTATAGGGTGCTGGTCGTCGACGACGAGCCGGAGATCCATGCCGTGCTGGGAAAACTCCTCTCCCGCGAGGGGTATAACGTCGAAAACGCGTATAATGCGGAGGAGGCCTTCCAGTCGATAAAGGAAAACAGACCGGATCTGATCATCCTGGACATAATGATGCCCAAGATCTCCGGGATAGAGGTCTGCAACCGCCTGAAGGCGGATGAGTCAACAAGCGATATCCTTATATTAATCGTCTCCGCGCGCGATGCGCAGCGCGACCGCATCGAGGGGCTCTCCCACGGGGCCGACGATTACGTTTCGAAGCCCTTTCACCTTCGTTCTCTGGTGCGCAAAATCGAGCACATGCTGGAGAAGCGCGATGAAGAAAAGTTTCAGAAGGAAATTGGAAGATAGACAAAAAATCGGGCGTAAGGAAAACCCGACCATGGACAATTGACCATCGACCAAAACATCAAGAAGCTAGAATCTGGAAGCGAGTTACCAGTCACGGTCGTTGCTGGATCCCCGATTAAAGCACTCGGGGATGACACCATGAATGTCATTCCCGCATGATTTAAGCGGGAATCCAATTCCGACATTTCACCAGTCACGAGTTACAAGTCACGAGTCACGGAATCTTATTTCACTTCAAAAACCCCCGACACTGCAACGCAGGAATTTTTAGGAAGACTGGTGACGCCGTAGGCGTTGCGAACGTGCTTTCCATATGGGCCGAATATCTGCACGAATAGCTCGCTTGCACCGTCTGCAATCTTCTCGTGATGTATACAGTCAACCCCAGTAGCGATATGAACTTCGAGCTTCACTACGCGTTTTATCTTGTTGATAGTTCCGCCGAGGGCGCTTTGCACTATCCCAAGCATCGCTATAGCTGCCGTCTTCGCGGCGAGCTTGGCGGTATCGGGCTTTATTTCGATGCCGACCTTTCCGGAATACTGCAACTTTCCATCTACGTATGGAAGCACGCCGCTGACGTGGAGAAGTTTCCCCGAGGTAACGAAGTTGACCGTATTGCCTATCTCTGCCGACGGCTCCGGAAGGTCTATGAAAAGCTCATCCAACTTGTCGTCAAAATTCATTGAACCCCCTCTTCCGGGGACACAAACGGTTTATGTCCCCCGATGGAAGCTATTTTTTTGATTTGTAAAAGAATATGAAGATGAGCAGCGGCGTCCCTTTGAGCTGCCTATAAGCCTGGATTTCCTCGCTGGCGAATTGACCGCGCATCGTCTCATCGACAAAAACCTCGCGCACATCGACAACGCGAAGATTCGCAGCTTTGCAAATCCTATAATAATCCTCGAACCTTCGCACCATGGAGTCCGCAGGACGAAGCTTGCCTGAGCCGCGCTTTGTATAGAGGCCGAACGGGTGATAGTCCACAAGCACGCCCTGCCCTCCGCGAGAAAGCACCCTCCCCATTTCGGAAAGCGCCCTGCTTAAATCCCCCTGAATCGGGGTGGCCATCCTCGCCAGCAGATATGAGAAACTCTCCGCCGGAAACGGAAGCGCCTGTGCAGTGCTGCGGACGATATATCCGCGCGAGATATCCCCCTGCCGCCCCACCGAGCCACCGCCTATCTCTACCGCCACCGCCAGCTCGGCCTGACGCGCGAGAAGCTTCGAGCCGTATGCCGCAGGCCCCTCTCCGAGCTCCAGCGTAGTTTTACCGGAAAGATCGGGGATATAGCGCTCCATGATCTTATTTACGGAGAGGTCTATGAGCTCCTTCAGCTTCGGATAGTCCATCAGGCTTTCGACGGAGAGTATCGGCTGCACCCCGCTTCGGATGCTCGTCTGGACCTTCACCTCTTTGGCCTTGCCGATAACCTTTTCGATGAAGGTGCCGAGCGTGAACATCGACTTCTTCAGAATTTTTTCGAGCTGATCGGACATAACATATATCTATATTAAAGCGGCCTCGCGGACAATTGTTTTATGAAAGACAAGCGATCAACGGTGAAGGGCGAAAAATACGGCGTAAGGGAGACTTCACCCATGGACTATCGACAATTGACCAAAGATACGTTTATACTACGCCATCATTATAGTGGAGGAGAAAAGAAATGAAATTCGTCACAACCCCGGAAGAAAAAGTTCTCGCAGACAAGTGCGATATCCTGGCCATCGGATGCGTACAATCCAAATTAAAAGGTAAAACTATACCTTCCTTCGGGCAACTTTTAAAAATATCTGACGAAAAACTTTCCGGCGAATTGATGAAACAGACCAGGGTTGAAAAATTTACGGCAAAAAAATCCACATCGATGACGCTCTTCTCGGCAGGGCTCGTAGCGCCGAGATACATAATGCTGTATGGGCTGGGCGAACGTCAGGAAATATCCCTCGACGACATAAGAAATTTCGCTTCCGCCGCAACCCGCAGCACCGAGAAAATCCACGGCAAGAAATGCGCAGTGGTCCTGCCCAAACTTCCATCATCCATCGAGCTTCCTGATGCGGCACGCGCAATAGCCGAAGGGACGATGCTCGGCTCGTATGCTTATGAAAACTACAAGAGCGACGAAGATGACAAGCACGAACGGGTCACGGAGGTTTCAATCGCCATCGATCGCCCGTCGGAAAAATTCAAAAAGGCACTCGATTTCGGCGCAGCTCTGGCGGAGGCAACCGTTCGCGCGCGTGACATGATAAACACACCCGCCAACTATATGACCCCGTCGCACCTGATCGTCGAAGCGAAGCGCATAGCCAAAACAGCAGGGCTCTCTTGCACGGTCTATGACAAAAAACGCATGGCTGATGAAAAGATGGAATGCATACTCTCAGTGGCAAAAGGCTCTGAGGAACCTCCCGCCCTGATAGTCCTCGAATATTGCCCTAAGAAAAAACCGAAGAAGCACGTTGTTCTGGTCGGGAAGGGAGTGACATTCGACGCAGGCGGAATTTCGTTAAAGCCTCCACAGGGGATGCCGACGATGAAGGATGACATGGCTGGGGCGGCCGCCGTCATCGCCGCGATGTCAACGATTGGAAATTTCAAGCCGGGCATAAAGGTGACAGCTATCATCCCGGCTGTTGAAAATCTTCCAGACGGAAAGGCGCTGAAGCCAGGCGACATAATCCGCGCAAAAAACGGCAAGACGATAGAGATCATAACGACTGATGCCGAAGGAAGGCTTATCTTGGCCGATGCCCTGGTTCTGGCCTCCGAAATGAAGCCCAGCGCGATAGTCGATCTAGCGACGCTGACCGGTGGCGCGCTTTACTGCTGCGGCGAGCTCTATTCGCTTATCATGGGAAATGACGAAAGGCTGATCGCCAAAATGATGGCTGCGGCGAAGAGTTCCGGCGAGCCAATGTGGCAACTCCCGATGGTAGAGGAGTATAAAAAGGGTTACACATCCGGAATCGCAGACCTGAAAAATTCCGGCAAGAGCAAGGCACAGACAATAATGGGGGCTATTTTTCTTCGCGAATTCGTGGACGAAAAAATTCCGTGGGCGCATATCGACATCGCCGCGTCCAGCTGGACCGAAGAAAAACTCCCGCTTTCTGATCTCGGCGGCACTGGCGCGATGACAAGATCGCTCATCGAATTTGTGATGAAGTTCTAAGCAGTATTGTTACGCTCTTTTGAATCTGCTTATTCCCAGGAATTCAAATGACGGCGCGCGTTCGACCGTGCGGGCAGGTTTTTCCAATACTTCAAGATCGCGGCGAGGATCGGACCCCCTCACCATTTCATCCACCGGGGCATTCGGGGCAGCCCCCACCTTCTCCATCACATCAGCTGCAAAGGAAAAAAAGAGGTCTCCCTCCCTCTGCTCTCCAACCTTGGACGGATCGCTGGAAACGAGCCACTCTATTTTGGCTACGACTCCCGTCTTCATCTTTGGGAACTCTCCCTTTGCTTGCTCTCTGTTATTGTTATCGACAGGAGGGCGGCTGAAGTTGCTAGGAAAATCAAAGTGTTCTATCTTCCGGGGAGACAAATGGCTTATCTCCCCAATTGGAGGGGCTTAAAACGCCTTCTTTTTGGAATAGGTACCGTTTGTCTCCCCCGAAGAGAACTTGGCTATGAATGATGAAGGGTCCATGTCGCTTCTTATGCCGAGGCGGGTTAGGGAAAAATCATATTTTACCGGATCTTCCGGGGAAAATTCACGAAGAGAGGCGGTGATCTCAGCGGCGGTCTTGAAATCGGCGCTTTTTCTCGATGTAAAGCCGATTGAGGAGCATATCCTGTACATATGCGTATCGAGGGGAATGATCAGCTTCGAGGGGGGAATTCCTCTCCAAAAACCGGGATCGACCTCATCACACCTCACCATCCACCTCGCAAAGAGGTTCAATCGTTTGCAGGCGCTCCCCGAAATCGGCGAAGGAAGAAGATATCCAAGCGGTTTTTCAGCCAATTTATTCATGTTATCGACAAATTTTGCCATAGCCGCGGAGATATCCGCCGCAGAAGCCGAAAAACCATCGCAAAAGCATCCCTCCAGAGATCCAAACCTCTCCACCGCTCCCTTTGCTGCAAATAGCATAGATGCAATTTCATCCCCAGTCGTAAAACGATGTTTAAAGTCCTTAAAAAGCATTCTCATCGACTTAAAATTGTTATTTTCAATAAAATTTGACGGATTTTTAACCAAATTTAGGACTTTTTCGACACTTTTTAATATCTGCGCTACCCTGCCATATGCAAGCGAGGACGCAATGAGAGCGACGATCTCTCTATCGACCCCTTCACTGTAGTTGTACAAAAACTGAAGCGGATCAGGGGAGACGTATTCCCGCCGATTTAGACGGCAGTAGAGCTCATCGAGATCCTTTTTCGATATCATGGACATTGATATGCCTCATACTAGGAATTACTCCTGATAAACAAGTATTTTTTAGAGGAGAGGTGCCCTTTCTGTCCTATGAGGGAAAAGGGAAAAGGGCAACTAATTTGAAAAATTGACGATAACCATACCGGAGGAGTTCGCTAAATGCCGCCAAAAATCAATATCAAAAGGAGTCTGCTCGGCGGATTGGTCCCCAATGAGTTCCAAACCGACGTGGCCCATATGGTCGATTTCGCCCATAACGGCCTCCCTTTACAGCTCATCCGAAGTGGAGAGCCGGTCGAGCCGATACATCAAGATCATAAGATAGCGAAACACAACAACTGCAACGGCAAGGAGGAGTGTCTCGCCGATCACTATTTCGGAAGTTTTTTCGATGTGAAAATCGGAATATCCGAACCGCCCCCCAGAATCGCAGCCGCAATCTTTGAAGATAGGACAACGGCCCTGAAAACCACCGAAAGATACCCAAAAAGCTACATCGAATCGTTGATGATCTGCCCGAGGCCTGCGGCGTTTAACACCGGCGCACACAGGATCGTGGTAGTCTTCTGGACCTCAGCTGAAAGATTTGCCGCGGCCTTCGAGGAGGGGGGGAGCCCTCTTCGCCCCAAAGATGAAAACTTCTTCGTTGACGGCCTGACTCCCAAGGCGGAGGAGATGCTCCTAAACCCTATATTCATAGAAAATCAACTTCTCCCCTCCATCGTCGAGGCGATGACGGGTCAGCAACTTTTCAAGGATGCACATAATTTCTTAATAAAAGTAAACAATCCCTCCAAGAATTCAGGCCACACCGGTCACTGGTTTGAAGGGTGCCGCCCTTCTAACTTGATGTATAAATATTAAAAGACCGTGCTACAGTTTGATAGCTCGATAAAAAGTAACCGCCATGACTGGTGAGCGGTTGGAACCCCGCGGTAGCGGCGGCTTAAATCATGCGGGAATGACGGCGTAACAAAAACCTGCGCCATTAACGAGGTTTTTTAGGATTCGCGCCCATGATCCTATTCGCCCAAGATTGTGTGCGTTCTATAAAGCGCCTTTCTACTCCATCAGCAGATACGATTTGAAGAGAACCCACACCTTTGATCTTCATCTTGGATCTTATGATCTTCTCAACGTTATCCCTGCTCATGCCCCCAGTAAGTGGGATCCTCATCCTGAACTTCCCTGTCGGGGTATCTTCTAAATCACACCAGTCTATCTTCACGCGATCATTTAACAGAGCTTCGAGCACGCTTTGCATAACTCCCTTATCTGCAAATTCTGTTCTCTCGACCACAACATCCATAAATGTGACTTTGCCCACGTAGGGAGGGGGGGTGCCCCTGTAGGAATCCTCGAGCGTGGAGAAAAATTCGTCCACCGCCTCCAACTTGCTAGGCTCGTCGATAGGCATCTCGAATTCAAGCAAGGCCTGCTGTGATTCTCCAACTCTTTCGAATTTTACGGATGAAAAAGAAAGCCCGTAGTCAAACGCCGACAAAAGTATGTTTTTGAGAAGCGATGAGTCGTGACGAAGGAGAAGTCTGGCCGAAACTTTTTCGTTACGATCGTAACGCGTAAAAAGTATCGAATTCGCCATTATCCTGCTCTTGACTTCGTTGACAAAATCCTGCCGCCAAGCTCCAGAAGTTTTAGAAATTTCAGAAGCTTTACGAAAAGCCCCAAGCGTTATAAAGAACTCTTCCTCAGTTTTGAATCCCAATCTGCGATAGAGACGCTCAAACGAAAAAAGGAAGGTCGGGCTGGCAGTCCCAAACTTCCTTCCCCACTGTGAATTTATGAGCTCCTCCTTCACCTCGGATGATATCCTAGCCAGCTCAGCCTTGCCCTGTCCGGAAAGGTACTCCTTATTTATCTTTCTGGGATCAAGCGAGAAATTCTTCTCTGCGACGGTTGCAGCATATAACATCATCGCCCTGGCGTAGGGGGTTTTCACAATATGGATCCTTGTGGGAAATATAGAATGGCCCCTCGTTTGGAAATCGAACCTCTGACCGGATTCGATACGGGACTCAAGTTTTTTGGACGAACCTTCCAAAAAACCCACATCGGCATAGAGAGCGGAAAATGCGTCCCTCGCAAAGGCGGCGTCAAGCAGGGATGGTTTTCTATCTTGGCTGCCGGTAACGATCTTCAAAATCTTTCCGTTGGAGTCATCGATGACGAAAAAAGTTCCGGACGAATGAATCCCATCTTTTTTCGCTTTAAACAGGGTTCTGGGAGGGTCTATGTCCGACGAGGTCGTTAGCTGCACCGTTTCCCCTGTTTTATAAGCGCCATGAGCTGCGGAACCGAACTCGGCATTCATGTGCATGGCCGACGTTCTTACCTGTACCTCCAGGAGATATCCGCTGGAATCCTTATAATAGGCGTGTAGGGACTTATACCCGTTTGCCTTTTGCTTAACATAGATGTAGTCGTCGTAATGCTCAGGTAGATACTCCCAGCCGCGGGCGGTGAAATAAGCTTTGACCTCCTCCATCGCCTCGTAGCACATTTCGTCGCGATCGTCATTTATTATGATCCTAATTCCGTTGGTATCGCGGTTATTCCCCTTCTTATCACGTCTGACACGGGCACTGACAGTTGTCTTCATGCGATGCTCGATATAGTGACCGATGCCTTTAGCATCCAAAGCATCCCTGAGCTCCCTTGAAATTTCTTCCAGCCTGGCATTGGACGATCTCCTATCCATGCCGACCTGCTTGCGGAGATGTTCTTCCATTTCCTCGTAAGAGAATGGCTCCAGATGCCGGAATGCGACGTCCTCGAGGGTTCCTCCATCCTGACTGAAACCGAAATATTTCAGTATCTGCGATGTGACGAAACGAGATCGCTGCATCTTCTCCTCGCTCTCGCGGTCGAGGCCGGAAGAAGGGCGCTGAGATAAAAGCCCTGCGTCGACTGTGTCCTGAGCCGCGAGAAGCATCAACTCCTCGTGGCTGTTCGAAATCGCGAATAGAAGGCTCATGAGACGGCCGTACTGATTCTTGTCAGACCAGTCGCAGGTAAAGGATTTTGTCCTCTCGAGCTGGCTCAGTAATTTTTTAACCTCCGATTTACCATTCCCGGAGATAGAATAATCTTTCTTTCCGGAGATCAGCGCGGCGGCGATCGCGGGAGTGGAGGAGTCCCAGCTGGCGAGTAAAAACGCACATCGCAAATTTCTTATTTGGCTATCGGTGGAAAGAGTGGAAAGGTTATCAAGCGCACTTCTGACAAGTTTGAGGTCCTTATGCCCCAGCTTTTCGAGCCGTTCGAAGAGCTTCTTTTTCGGCTCAGAGGTATCATCGGGATCATGGTCAGGAAAACCATAAAGCCCCGCAAAAATCTCTGAGGACTTCAATGCAGCGCTGGCAGCGGCGTCGCCGGAGGAAAAGATCGCAGCCCCGGATCCCGCATCGCCTGCAAAGGCCATCGCGTGAGATGGAGCAAAGATTGATCCGGCGGAAATGCCATGCGGCGCACCAGGAGCGAACCTTTTGCAAAAATTTTTAACCTGGCAAATGGTGAAAACTGGAGCGCTTGAGCTCCCAGCCTGCCCGGCGAAAGCCACAGGAGCGAAGGGGGCAGGCGTTGCGGCAAAAGGAAAATTAAAAGGCTTAAGCACAGGAAAACGCATAGTCCCCTGCTTCTCGGCTTCCTGCAAAAAAAGTTGCGTACTTCTTTCGGGGAGGCAAACGATTCGCGCCACTATAAAAAAGATACATATCAGCGACTTAACCGGTTCGGCCAGTCCATGCAAGCGAAAATACTTAAGTAACCTCCGAAAAATCAGCAAATTCAGAGCGCCTCTAAAAACCATGCGCTTGTCATCCCCGAGTGACGGAAAGGTCGTCATCCCCGAATGACGAGAAGGTTGTCATCCCCGAGTGGTATAATCGGGGATCCCGCAACAGCCGTGAAGTGGGAAAAACAGAAGCTAGAAGCTAGAAAAACCTCGCCTGTAGAAATCTCGCTTCTCGCTTCCAGATTCCAGCTTCTTGATGTTTTGGTCGATGGTCAATCGTCCATGGTCGAAGTTATTGTTGCCTCTAGCTTTTCAGAGGTTCCTTAAAGGATCAAAAGAAACAAAATCACAAACGAACAGCTTATTGCCTTGCCATGACGCGCTGCGTGGAATAGTCTGTGGGCATTCAAATTCGCTCTTTCATAAAGTTGCCCGCAAAATGTCCATTCTCCTTTGAACCGAATAAAACGAGGGAGGGGTTATGTATTGTGGGGGAAAAGAATCGCCAAACGGAGTGCGCCTTACAAACACGCAGGTAAATGCGTTCACCGGATTTTTGAAGATTGGTTGGAATGTCGGTCACGAAAATCAGGGGACCCCTATAGATCTCTCGCTTTTCGATTCTTTCCACTCGCTGGATCAATCCCGTTACTCCCTTTTCCCAAATCGCATGAAGCCATTTCAGTTCGGATATGATCTGGGCTATAAAAATTTTCTGGAAACAAATAGACGCGGACTCTTTGACAAGTTCTCCCCGGACTTCAATCTGGATGCCCTGCAACTTAGACAAAAAATTCCATGGCCGATAGAAATAACTCTACCCAGCGCCAAGATACTCATTGGATTCGATTTCATGAATAAATATCCCAGCGAAAAAAGCCTGACGGCCATGGGGTGGGAGGAAGGGCAGCTCGACGACAACCTGAGCTCCGGCGTAGCGAAACAGTTTCAAATATCGTTCTGAAAATGTCAGATGTTGTGGAGCTTCATCCCAAGCCAGACGCTTCTGCCCGGCTCTGGAAATCCGAACTCGCTCATGTTATTCGCATCGATCACATTTCGCACCGACAGCGAGAGCTCAAGCCACTTGAAGGGGTCGCTCGTGATCTTCACGTCCCAGCGCTCGCTGGATCGGAGACTGGCCCACACCCCGCTTTCTGGATTAACATAAGGGCGCGGACCGGTGACGATCAGGCTGCTCGATACGCTGAATAGATCGAGTGGCTCCCATGCCACGGAAAATCTGCCTTTGTGTTCCGGCCTGTACTCAAGCTGACTTGCAGGATGTGAACTCGAAAGTTTTCTGGCAAAGAGGTACTGATACCCCATATCTATGTTCAGGTCGCATCCGTCGAATTTGAATTCGATCGCCACCTCCGTCCCGGCTAATCGCGCTCTACTGCTATTTTGCAACTGGTAGAGATCCGGCGAGACAAGCTCCCTCAATATCATATCGTAAATCTCGCTATCGAACACGCTGATCCTGAAGGTGAGCCATTCTAGCGGAGTCACAGTCGCATCGAGCGAGAAGTTCCAGCCCTTCTCCGCTCCCAAATTCGGGTTTGGAAGATGCGATCCGAACGCATCAGCGAACCTCTCCTTCAGCGTTGGAAATCTGGCGCGCCTTGCAACGGAGAGACCGATCATAAAAGCATCGGAGGGTGAAAATTCGACTGCAAAGAGAGGACTCACGGTCATCTGATTTTTAGTCTCTATCAGCGACGGAAAACTCTGTGGAATCTCCGAATCTATCTGAAGGCCGGTCTTTATGCTCCAGATCTCATCGAGCACCCAGTTGATCTGTGGAGATATGGTGACGAGCCAGCGTTCATAGCTGATCGAGCCTGCGGCGCCCTCGCTGCTCTCGGTATGCTTCTCTAGCCTGCCTCCAGACCACAGAAGCAGTTCTATCTTCTTCATCCACGGCGGGCTTATTACGAAAGCTCCCTGCAGTACGCCGCCAGCGGCGATGTCGCTATGGCGGGATGTAAATGAGCTGGGGAAACCTTGCGAACTGTATGAAGAATCGTCGTAGGATTTCAGAGTATTGTCGAACTTGGAAAGAAAGAGCGTCTCCTTGATCTGCATACGGTCGGAAAAATATCTCCCCTCGTGCGAAGCAGAAATCGTGCCCGCACTCCAGGGATCAAAACGCCAGAAACGCGGCCTAGATACCTGCGTATTCGGAGGAACGTAATAGTCCCCTCTAACGAGGTCGGCTGAAACAAGGAGGGTGTGATTTTGCACGAGCTCTATGTCGAGTTTGCCCCCACCATATCCCATTTGAACTTCACTGCCGATTCGGTCTCCCCCTCCCTGAGTTGGAGTCGGAGTATAATCCCCGGAGAGCGGAAAGTGGTCCCGGTAATCGAAGCCGCCGTAAAGTACGTACCCGATTTTGCCTATCGTGTTGCTATGAAGAATCGACGCCCCTACCTTGCTCACCGGCGACCCATCGCCCCTAAACTCAAAATGCGGATTTTTGCTCGGCGATCTCGTGATGATATTGACTGCACCGCCGAGTCCGCCCGGGCCATAGCTTATCGAGCTGGCCCCCTTGACGACCTCAATTTCCTCCACCATGAAGGAGGGAAACTTTCCGAGGTCGAGATCGCCGTTATACGGAATGGCGGATGGAACCCCCTCTATCAGGACGGAGACCTCCTTCTGGTCGAACCCCCTCATGTAGAAAAGATGCTCGCCCCTAGTCCCGCTAACGACTTCCATCGATGGCAAATCGCCAAGTACGTCGGCAATAGTCTCTGAGCTCCCTTCGTCGATATCGCCTCTGTCAACGCGATCGACCATGGTTCCCGCCGATTTTCCCGCTATTCCGGTCACTGAGATGACGCCAAGATCCACCGGCTCCCCGGCGTACAATGCGGAATGGGAAAAGATCATGGCAAGGGCCGCCATGGCTGTTCTTCCGGGAATATTCATAAAGGTGCAATCCCCAATACTTCCAAAGTCCGCCGCGGTCAACCTGCCTAAAACGAACTTTTCAACTGTCCGCCCTTTTTTACATAGCAGGAGCATCTAATCGCTCTATTGCATTTATAGCGCAAGTTTGACAGGATTCCTCGCGAAACCGGAAGAACCAAGGAGGACTTAAATGGACGACCATAGGAAAATCTATCTCTCTGAAAAGGACATGGAGAGGCTTAGAAACATAGTCGGAGAGCGGCAGCAGAGCAAGGAGCTTCAGCTCCTCGCCGACGAGCTGGACCACGCCATAGTACTTCCTCAGGAAGAAATACCGCCGAACGTGGTTACTATGAACTCCAAGGTCCTCTTCGAAGACGTCGACACCAAGAAGACCTCCGAAATAACCGTCGTCTATCCGCAGCACGCTGACGCAGCAAATCGAAAAATATCCATACTGGCACCGATAGGAGCTGCGCTCATAGGCCTCTCCGTTGGCGATACCATAGAGTGGCCCCTTCCGGGCGGAAAGAAAAAGACTCTACGAATACTGGAGGTGCTATATCAGCCGGAGGCGGCAGGAAGACGGGACCTATAAAGGAAGCTCAGAAAAATGTCCATGGAACAATTGTTAGCACTGGCAGCGGTTTTAATCTTCGTAAGCGTGGTATCAAGTAAGATTTCCGACAAGTTTGCCATTCCGGTTCTGCTGATATTTCTCGCCGTGGGGATGCTCGCCGGTTCCGAGGGAATAGGCGGCATATTTTTCAACGACACCAGAATAGCCAAATCCATAGGCGTAATCGCGCTGATCTTCATAATATTTTCCGGAGGTTTCGACACGGACTGGAAGGAGACCAAGCCGGTGCTCTGGCATGGGGTTCTGCTTTCGACAGTCGGCGTCTTCATAACCGCTGTGATCACCGGATTTTTCGCCATGTATGCCCTTGGCTTTTCGCTTCTCGAAGGGATGTTGCTGGGCTCGATAGTCTCATCGACGGATGCCGCTGCGGTTTTCAGCATCCTGCGCTCAAGAAACATCAGCCTGAAGCCGCCGCTCAAAGCCCTTCTTGAATTTGAATCCGGAAGCAACGACCCCATGGCCGTTTTTCTCACTCTCGGAATAATAGGAATAATTACCTCGTCGGCCGAGATCAGCGCATCGACTCTGATACTAAAATTCCTTCTGGATATGGGCGCGGGCGCTCTCATCGGTTACCTGATGGCAAGATTCAGTATCTTTTTCATAAACTTTCTGAAGCTGGAATACGAAGGGTTGTATCCGGTAATAATGATATCGCTTGTATTGCTTACCTACTCCGCCGCCGTCATCATGAAGGGGAATGGCTTTCTTGCGGTCTACATAGCCGGCCTAATGCTCGGTAAATCCGACATCCCAAACAAGAAGATGATAATGCGATTTCACGACGGAATCGCATGGCTGATGCAGATTGTCATGTTCGTAACTCTCGGCCTTTTGGTTTTCCCCTCGAAACTGATACCTCTGGCAGGAGTCGGAATGGCTCTGACTATGGTTCTCATGTTCGTGGCAAGGCCTGTCAGCGTATTTCTTTTACTTATTCCATTCAAACTCAGCATGCGTATGAAGACAATGGTAGCATGGACCGGTCTCAGGGGATCTGTTCCCATTATACTCGCAACATTTCCTCTGATGGCCAATATCAGCCGTTCGTCGATGATGTTCAATATCGTCTTTTTTGTAGTGATCGCATCCGTGCTTATACAGGGGATGTCGATACCATTCGTGTCTAAAATTCTAAAGGTGAACGCCCCCTTTCCAAGGCGCACCGACCACCCGATAGAATTTGAAAGAAAGGGCAAGATCGATGCGGATCTTACTGACATCATCGTCCCTTATGAATCCGAGGCGATAGGGAAAAAAATAGGCGAGCTTCCAATTCCAAAAGAACTCCTGATAGTTCTCATCTCCAGAAACGGAAAATACGTCATCCCTTCAGGAGATACCACTTTTGAGGCAGGTGACGTCCTCCTCGTTCTGGCAAGCGATCATGATTTTGCCGCGCTCAGTCGCGAGATAAGCAGGATAAAAAAGGTTGAAAAAACCCGAGATATCCAGCAGCCGTTTACATGCGTTTGAAATCTGCCTAGTATGCTGTAACCTCACAGGGAGGAAATATGAAGCTGAAAAAAGCAGTTTCACTTTTCGCAGTTATTCTAATCACGGCCATCTTCTTTTCGGGCTGCGCAAAAGATGATAGCCACTGGGGTCAGAAACTAGATGTCGATAAAAAATGGTGGAAGGTCGAAGGGCAATCTTGGGATCGCAAAAACAATCTTTTCATGGCCGTGGGATATTCCAATCCGAACTGGAGCGATAAATACGATCAGAGGAAGAGCGCAGATTTGGATGCCCGCTCTCAGGCGGCATCCTTTATGAACAGCCTCGTAAAAAATTACATGCAGGAAACGAGAAGCCACAACTATTCCTTATCTGAGAGCTTCGTCGAAATCTCAGCCAACGAAACGGTTTTGGGTTCCGTCATAGTCGCCAGAAAGTATTGGAAAAAGAGGTATCATTCTCTCGTTAAGGTCGATCTCGGCTATTTCTTTTCCAATATCTACAAGAAATACGCAGCCGATATGGAGTCGAAGATAAAAAAATCTTCCCAATCAGTTTCGGCGGAAGAGATAAGCGCGAGGGTCTCCGCTTCTGTAGAGAAACTGAAAACTTTGGAGGTTCCTGCTATTGAAAAAAGCATCGTAGCGACTCCCAAAGCGGAGGGCATAGATGAATAAATTATTGCGCTTCGCAATTTTAGTCTGCGCATTCACGTTTTTATCCTCTCAGGCATCTGCTAAAAAACCTGACTGGATAGATGGAACGTCAAAAAAATATCCCGAGCCACACTATTTCATAGGCATGGGTGAAGCGATGCTCGGAAAGGGTTCGGAAAAACAGGTTCACTCCCTCGCTGCAGACAGGGCACGCGCTGAAATAGCCAAGTCGATAAGGAGTAGCGTATCGGTGGATGAAAGATCGGGAAGAAAGGTTGAGTCTTCGGCAAAAGGAAAAAGTCGCGACCTTTCTCAGGACTCGTATCAGAGTTCATCGGTCAGGATATCGGCAGGCCAGATACTGGAAGATGTTCAGATCAAAGAGTACTACAAGGATAAAAAAGAGGGGCGTCTCTATGCTCTGGCCGCGCTCGACCGCCCGAAGGCCGCCAAGAGGCTCTCGGCAAGGCTCGATCAGGTGCTGAAAGAAATCTCCACCGAAATGGAGATGGGGCGCGAGGCGCAAGATGCCGGAAACTATCTTCCAGCGATGAAACGCTATAGCAACGCACTTTCGCTCTCCTCTGGAGCTTCCGATATCGCGGAACTAATTTCAATATTGAAGCCTGCCGGCCCGTCACCACTATCGGAGGGATTGGCCACAGCGGAGATAAAGGAGCTGATTTCGAGGCTCGGCTCGATGATCGCTTTTGAAATAAAAATAAACGACGAAAATTCTGCGATCAGACCCTACATAGTGCGCGGACTGAAAAATTACGGATTTTCTGTCGGCGCCGACACAGCCGGAGCCAAGAAATCTTATACGCTCGATTGCAGGATTGATATCATCGAAAAAGGAACGATCGATATGGGGCCGGGGCTTCTGATGAATGTGTATCAGGCAGATCTTGATGTTGAGATAACCGACACTTCCGACAGCAATGTCATAGGATCGATGACATGGTCCGCAAACGCAAACGAGAAAAGTTCGGTTGCTGCTGAAAAATCCGCAGTACGCGCGCTTGGAAGGCTCGTGGAAAAACAGATCGGCGAAAAGTTGGTGGGGATTTAAGTTAAACAAAAACTGAAAGGAAAATTTATGAAGCGATATCTATCCACGATAATTGTAATAACCTCGCTCTTCATGGTCGCATCGTGTGGAAGCAAGAGCGTCTATACGAAAGGCAAATACATCAACCCTGAAGAGGTAAAACTCCTGAGCGACAAATTCGTGGAAGCCGACCTTCAGATGATTGCAGACACCCTTACGAATTCTCTTCTCTCAAGCGATCTTGTGGCCGAACAATCTAAAAAGCCTTCGATAATAATCAGCCTTTTTACCAATGGAACCGACGAGCATATCGATATCCTGTCGCTGACAAACAACATAAGAACGGACCTGATGAAATCGAAACAGTTTCGATTCCTAAATGAGCGACTCAGAAAAAAGATGGCGGAGGAATACGAATATCAGGCCTCCGGCTACGTCGATCCCGAAACTGCCAAGATGAAGGGAAAACAGATCGGCGCGGACTGGTTGATATCAGGGCACATCTCCTCCATCAGACAACCGGTTGGAAAAGATGAGATCGTCTATTACAAGACTACGCTGGAAGTCACCGATCTCGAGACCTCTGAAATACTCTGGGCAGATGAAGTAGAGCTTAAAAAAGCATTCAAGCGCAAAAAGGTTAGGTTCTAGCAGATGAGCAAGCCTCCCCTGCGAGCTTTGTCGATTTTATTGGCGATAGCAACAATTCCGCTGGCGTCGTGTTCATCCACTTATATGAAGAGTGCGGATGGAGCCCATCGCGCCATGTATCGTGGCGATTATAAGCGTGCGATCAATCTGATAAATGCCGTAAAACCCGCACAGAAAGATGCGCTCCTTCACCTGATGGACAAGGGGATGATCCTGCACGCTGCCGGACACTACGAAGAGAGCAATAAGGTTCTTTTCGAAGCGGAGGATCTTGCAAAAGGGATACGTTCCAAGAGCCTTTCGCGCGAGGTTGGGGCTACGCTTGGCAGCGAAGAGGCGACCGAATACTCCGGCGACAATCATGAAGTCGTGATGATTGCCGTCACGAGGATGCTCAACTTCCTAATGCTTGACGATTGGAATTCAGCTCTCGTGGAAGTGAGAAGGGTTGGAAATATCGCTGCGGATTATTACGGTTCTTCAAAAAATTTCGACAACGCCTTTGCGATATATCTCTCGGCTGTTATATGGGAAACGCTGGGACACTTAAATGACGCCTACATAGATTATAAAAGACTGGCGTCGCTCAATAAAAATATCCCCTATTATTCAAGCGATCTGAAAAGTTCCGCGAAGAGGCTCGGTCTTTCAGCCAATCTACCGCAAAAGCTTTCCACTCCATTGGAAACGCCTGAAAATTACAGATCGCACGGAGCTGGCGAGCTCATAGTGATACTGCAGAGCGGGCGTTCACCGAAATTCGTATCTGAATACGTATCCGATGGGCTGATCACTATGGCAGTTCCAATAGCGTTTGTATGGCCTGACTCGCCTGCGATGGCAGATGTCATCGTAGATGGAAAAAGCATCGGCGGAACTTATCCATTCTACAATGTGTCCGACGATGTGATGCGCGCAATGAAAAGCCGTCAGAAGCGCACGCTGGTCAGAAAAATTATCAAAAGCTCTGTGCAGACCGGCCTTTATGGGGCGAGCTATAACCTGATGAAATCTGATGATTCGGCAGAACAGGGGCTCGGCCTCGCGCTTGGAATCGCCGGGCTTTTGATGTCGGCATCCGAAAAGGCGGATGAAAGGAGCTGGCGCACCCTTCCAGCCCACTATGAAATAGGAAGGTTCTATCTGAAGCCGGGAAAGAGTGAAGTCTCGGTAGTCTCCAGATCCGGGGCTAAAATAGTTTCAAAAGATGTTGAGATCTCCAAGGAGAAACCCGTCCTTATCCTTGCCCACGTCCCTTGGGACGGAATCGATACGCCAAAGAGGTATGCTGCTAAGCAGAGTGAACAAAAAAATATCTCCGAAAAGGAGAGGACCATCTCAAAGGAGATCAGGAAAAGACCCTCTGATGGAAATCTAAAAATAGATTTGGCGGAGGCAAAAATAGAGAACGGGGATTACGACATCGAAAAGCTGCTTTTGGATGGAATTTCGCAGGGAGGAGATAATATCCGCGGATATTCACTTCTTACCGTATCACTAGCTGTAAAAGGGGATTATATTCCGGCATCCAAAACCGCGCAAAAAGCAGGGCTAACATCCTATGCAGACGCACTCGCCTACGCCGGCGGTGAAAAGAGCTCCGCCCCAAAATCATCGTACTCTCCTTCGGAGGGGAGGGTCAAAGGCTTTTCAAGTTTTACGCACGGGCTCGTTGCTGAAAAAGACGGAAATCATAAGGAGGCCTGCCGACTCTTTTTAAAATCATACGAGGATGGTTTAAAAGGCAAGCCGGTTATCAAAAAGACGCTTGCCGCCCTCGGCGCCTCCGGGGATGATTTCAAGAAATCTGCTGAAGGCAGGGCCATAGCCGACAAGTTCATCGATGAATATCTCGAGATGTACTAGCCGCAATATGATCTGACAGTCCGTATTTCCAGCCACAATCCAACCTTGCAACTGCAGATTAAACATCAAGAAGCTAGAATCTAGAAGTGAGAGGCGATTTCTACAGGCGAGGTTTTTCTAGCTTCTAGCCCCTCGCTTCTGGCCTCTGTTTTTCTCAGTCACGGTTGTTACGGGATCCCCGATTAAACCGCTCGGGGATGACAACCTTTTCGCCATTCGGGGATGACGACCATACTGTCATTCCCGCATGATTTAAGCCGCCGCTACCGCGGGGTTCCGACCGCTCACCAGTTACGAGTCACCAGTCACAAGTCACGGCTGCTACTGGGCCGCCGCATCGGGCTCTTTTTCTGAAGTATCGGAAAATTTCTTCCTCATGCTATGAATGTAATCGGTACCTCTGCGGTAGAGCTTTTCGTATTTCTCATTCCATACCGGTTCTGTGAGTTTTGCATATTCCCTTGAGAATTGGTCGATATTTTCCTTCAGCTCCTTTGCGATCTTGTCTGCGGTTGCGTAAGAGAGCTTCGCGCCAGATTCTGCTATCGCTTCGCGCCAGCATTCCGGCACATCTATGATCATGCAGGGACGAAGGAGATTGTCGCTATACGGCTGCCTTCTTCTTATCGCCCTGAAGAGTTTCGAATCTCGAAGTATCTCGAGAAGTGAGCTGTCGTATACGTTCATATCGGAAGCTTGAGCAAATACACATGGCTCAGCATCCCCCTTATTATTGACGTGAAGGTAGCGCCTGCCGCCGGCGAGACAACCCCCTACCAGAGGGCCATCGCACCAGAAATCAGCCAGAATGATCGACTTCTCTCGCCTAAGCTGCAAAATACGTTCGAACCTGAGCATCCTTTGCTCAGGGGTTGGGACGAGTTCAAAGGCTGGCTCACGCCCTATAGGCATATACTGAAAGTAATAACCGACGTCGCATCCAAGATTCGAATAGTAATCGACTAGCTCATCTGAAAGCAGCATATCGTTGTTCTCACGAGTCGCTGTTCCTGAGAAACCAAATGGCACGCCAGCGGCCTTCAATTTTGCCATAGCCTTTTCGACCCTTTTGAAATGCCCCTTGCCGCGACGCCTGTCTGTCTGCTCCTCGAACCCCTCTATGCTTATGCAAGGAAGGACGTTGCCGAGCCTCGCAATTTTTTCGACGTGATCCTTCTCTGCGAGCGTTACTCCGCTGGTGTAGGTCTGAAAGTAAGCATCGCTGTGCTTCTCGAATATTTCGAAAATCCTGTCGTATATGTAGGGCTCGCCGCCGCTTATAACGAAGAAGTAGATTCCCATCTCCTTGGCCTGTGTGATCAACCTGTCGAAGGCCTCAAAGCTCAGGTCGGAATCTTTTGAATGTTCGGCAGCATAGCAGCCATAGCAGCGCAAAGGACAGCGCTGAGTCGGGCTGACCACAAGAAGAACGGGGATATCGAAGCCGAGGGCATCACGAATGGCATTTCTCTTTTTCTGCCCGGCTACGCCTTCGTTTATGATCATGTTCTCGATTATGGCGCGTTTGCAATTTGAATTAGCCCTTTTGAAGACCTTGCGCAGCGTGCAAAAAATTTTCTCGATGAACTCCTGACCGGCCGGGTAGTTGTTCTCGCCGCAGAGTTTTTTCATCGTGTTTATGACCGTCTTTTCGGGAATATATGGAAGGACTTTAAAAAGCCCCTTCACAATCGGCTTCGTGAAAGCCAGCCTAACCCTCGTTGAAGTCGGGATCGTATAATGCATCGTGCGCTCCTTTTCAATTGCGTTCAATCGGTTCTAAACGTTACAAACATCTGTTATATAAAGGGAAAATACCCGCGCCTTACTGCAACTTTTATCCCCATTTTTCAAGCTTTATATTTATAAAATGTGTAACTTCCCCCTCTTCCGGAGAGAGGGGTGGTGTGCGTTCCCCCAAAAAAACATTATAAATTAACTGGTTATTTGTGTAGACAAGAAGAATTGGGGAGAGGAGCGGTATCTCTCCCCCGAGAGAAGAGGATCGAGGCAGTGTAAAAAATCCCTCCGCGCGAGACCTTGCCGCCGGGCATCGGAGTCATTATGTATTTTATGTCCATGACCTCGAAACCCGCGCAGTCTGGATGTTCGAGCGCGGCGTTGATCCGTTCCTCCAAATCGTACGGACTGGTCGCTTCGACAACCTTGACCTTATACTGAGACATCCAACCTCCGACTGGCAGAAACTACCTGCCGATCCGTTCTATTCCATCCATGTAGGGAAGGAGGGGCTTGGGGATGAGCACGCTGCCATCCTCCTGCTGATAGTTTTCCAATATGGATATGATAGCGCGGCTTACCGCGATGGCGGTCCCATTTAACATATGCACAAAGAAAGTTTTTTTATCGGCCTCCCTTTTAAAGCGCACTTTCAGGCGACGAGCCTGATAGTCGGTGCAGTTCGATGTGGATGTCACTTCCCCCCATTCGCCGGATTCGCCACGCCCCGGCATCCACGCCTCGAGGTCGTATTTCCTGTAGGCGGGCCCTCCTAGGTCTCCGGTGCATATATCCAGAACGCGGTACGGGATACCGAGTCCCTGAAAAATTTTTTCCTCGAGGCCTACGAACTCTTCGTGCATCTCCTCAGAGCTCTCCGGAGTGGTGAAGGCGAACATCTCTATCTTTGTAAACTGGTGAACGCGGTAAAGCCCCTTCGATTCGCGCCCCGCTGCACCCGCTTCCGTTCTGAAGCAGTGCGAAACGCCGACGTATTTTTTCGGAAGTTCGGACTCGGAAAGAACCGTATCCGAAAGCATCCCGCCAAGAGTTATCTCGGCGGTGGCAATCAGGCAAAGGTCGCTGTTCTCCACGGAATAAATCTGAGTCTCCTCGCCCCTGGGATTGAAACCTATTCCGTCAAGTATCGAAGCCCTCGCAAGATCCGGCGTCATGATTGGAACAAATCCTTTGCGCCGCAGGATCGAAAGTGCGTAAGCGATAAGCGCGTTCTCCAGAAGCACCGCCTCGTTTTTCAGATAGTAGAACTTCTGACCGGCGACCTTCGCACCAGATTCAAAATCTATCAGATCGAGCTTCTCGCCGAGCTGAACATGGTCGAGCGGCTTGAATGAAAATTTTGCCGGTTCACCCCACCGCCGTATTTCGCGGTTGCCCTCCTCCCCGGCCGCAACAGGGGCAGATGGATGCGTCATATTTGGAATTTCCCGCACGAGAAGATCCAGCTCCTTCTCGACTTCGGCCAGCTCTGCGTCTGCATCTACAGCGCGCTGCTTTAATTCCTTGCCCTTTTCGATGAGTGCCGTTTTTTCCTGATCGGAGAGTTTGGCTTTCATCGACTTGGCGTTTTCATTCTGTTCGCGCCTGATCTCCTCCGCACCCTGAATCAGAGTTCTGCGTTTTTCATCTAGGGAAGTAAATCGGGCGAGATCGACACGAACATTTCTGTCGGCGCAGTTCTTGCGCACGGCATCGAGATTTTCTCTTATAAATTTCAGATCGAGCATATTTCACCAGCCAGTCCTGTGGTCTATCTGTTGAGCTCGCCCTCTATGACTTCTATGAACGACTGGGCGGGCTGCGCTCCGGAGAGCATGATTCCGTTAATAAAGAAAGCGGGCGTTCCAGTGACTCCGGCATCAACTCCCTTTCGGATACCTTCATCGACGAGGCTGGCGTACTTTCCACCATCGAGGCACTGGTCGAACTTCTTGCTGTCCAGTTTCAAATCCTTGGCGTATTTCTTCAAAGCAGGAATCTCGAGGCTGTTCTGATTGTCGAAGACCTTCTGGTTGTAATCGTAGTACTTGCCCTGATCGCCAGCGCATCTAGCCGCTTCGTGTGCCTTCTTGGCCTGGCGGTGAAAAGAAAGCGGAAAGTCCACAAAGACGTATTTCACTTTCCCCTTGTAATCCTCCATCAGCTTCCAGATGGTCGGACGAACCCTCTTGCAAAAGGGGCACTGGTAATCAGAAAATTCCACGATGCTGATCTCGGCCCCCTTGTTACCAAACACCGGAAGGTCCGCTGTATCGATATTCATTCTGGGGGGGGATAGGTGGATTTTGACTTCCGAGGCCTGACGCAAACGCGAGATCATATCCCTGCGTGCCACCGACCTCTTGGTCTGTTCCAGGTGGGCCCTGACCCTATCCTTCACTTCTTCAAAAGTCTGCTTTCCATCTTCCTTCCTGGCTTCGTAGAAGGCCTTCATCTCGGCCTCCGTAGGCGGAGTCAATTTCGCCTCAATCTCGGATGCCAAAAAATCCCCAACCTTCATCCCCTTGGCCTTTGCCGCTTGGGCTATGAGTTTCTCTTCAAGCATGTCATTGAGCACTCTTTTCTTGATCTGATATACCTGAGTCGCGACCTTCTGAAGCTGGCTTTTTGCAGCCTCGTCAAGCTCCGCCATTGTGATGACTTCGCCGCCCACAACCGCGGCATCGCCGGACTCGGGGGCAGCGCCGGTTGGCGATGGCGATGGCGACGAACATGAAACCATAGTTACAGCCAAGAACAATGAAACAAAACCTGCCACATTACGCTTCATCAACTCCCCCTTTTCCCTGTATCTAAAATTTTGCCGAAGGCTCGCAACAGGCGCATCTTCGGATATCGCTTCCCCCTTTTAAGGCGTGAAATCTATATCACAGCGATTCCCCGTGCAATGGAAAATCTGGCCTGTTTTATTGCTTTTCGGACGAACCTTTGCGGCATATAAGTAAGCTCCGACAGGGATTTTAAAGGCAGCCGACATCGCAAGGCTCTGAACTCGGCAATTGTTGCCCTGAAGGAAAATTTCTCCAAAACAGCGGCGATAAAACTTTAAAGGGTCACACAAAAAGCTCGCAACATTTTTTGGACTCCGACGATAAGTAGTATGTGAGGGTGTTGTAAGGGGGTTAGGGGGTAATAAGTGAAAGTTCTGAAGCTCTTTCTCTGCGTATTGTGCTCCATCCAAGTCGCGCTGGCATCGGCATCTGCTCTGGCCAATCCAAAAATAGATTCCTTTATAAAGACCTCCAAACTCCGCAAGAGCGCGGTTTCATACAAGGCGCTTTCCATGAAAGCCTCTGTAAAATCTGAAGATTCCGAAATGGTGGAAGTCTTTATAAAGAGCTCCGATCCGGAGTCGACAAAGTCAAAAATTAAAAGGGCCCAGGGGTGGGTACACACCTCAACCGATTCGGTGATCACGGCTTCTATCGCCAGCGACTCGCTGGAGTCGATCGCCGAATCGGAGGAGGTACAGTTCATTGAAGGCGGCAAGCCAATCGGAAAGAGCAATGACAAGGCAGCAATTGAAATCAACGCTGGAGAGGTCAGCAAAAGTCTGAATCTTCCCGAAGGCTATACCGGAGAGGGAGTGATCATCGGAATCATCGACACCGGGATCGACTATTCCCACGCCGATTTTAAAGACGCCGAAGGGCGCAGCCGCATCATATCGATCTGGAATCAGATGCACTCCGGCGGAAAATCTCCCAGCGAAATCGAAAACAGCTTTGGAACGGAATGTGATTCCGATTCGATAGCTGACGGAAGCTGTCCCCTCGCGGATTCCGATGGACATGGAACCCATGTCGCCGCCACCGCGGCAGGAAGCGACGAGACCTACAGGGGAATTGCTCCCGACGCCAACATAATAGTTGTCAGCTACGACTCCAGCGTTTCGATGGACACGGGATATGCCAAGCCGATCTTTTCAACAAAAATCTGCCAGGCCGCTTATTACATCTTCAAAAAAGCCGACTCGTTAGGCATGCCGGCCGTAATCAACTTGAGCCTTGGGACCCACATCGGGTCGCACGACGGGTCATCACTTTTCGAATCATGCCTCAGCGAATTGCTGAAAGACTCCGCGGGTCGCGCAATAGTTGCGGCCGCCGGAAATGAATACACCGAAGGCAAAAACGGATTCACAGGAATACACGTCGGAGGCGAGATAAGCGAAACGACTGCCTCGAACTTCGTCATAAGAAGAATAACATCCGACAGGATATATTACATAGACCTATGGGGATCGAAGGGAAGCGATCTCTCAGTTGGCCTCGCATTTCACAATGGACGCGCAGGAGGAACGCCTGAAAAATTTTCGGGCCTCGTTGAAATGGGGGCGAGTTCAAGCGGATCGTTTCTCGACGGAAAGATAAATTATGTTATCAATTTCACCGAAGAATCGTCAGCCTTAAATGGCAAGCCGCATGCCGGCATAAGGATAATGGTCGATCCATCGCTAAACGATATTTCCCGGCACAGCTTCGATCTCGTAGTCTCAGGAAACGGGTCTTACGATGCATGGCTCTTTCCGGACAAGCCGTCAGAGACGATACAATTTACAGATTTTCAGGGCGGCGCCAACACATGGAATTACGTGCCGGGGGACAGCATGAAGAGCATAGCGATGCCCGCCACATCCCCTGAAGTTATCGCCGTAGCCGGATACACAACGCGCAACAGCTGGAACAGAGGCTCCGGATGCTGCGAAGTAGCCTTCAATCTCGGAGCCATACTCGATTTCTCGAGTTCAGGCCCCAGCGCGGATCCTTCAGCTACAGGCCAGAAGCCAGAAATAGCAGCGCCGGGCGGAATGATAGCCTCCGCGCTATCCTCGACGGCGACTCACAATAGCCTGATGATCATGCCCGATGGCAAACATGCTCTCCAGGCCGGCACCAGCATGGCGGCCCCATTTGTGACGGGGACAATCGCTCTGATGTTCTCAGCCGATTCCAACTACACCCACGATGACGTAAAAAAATACATAGTCGAAAGCGCCTACGTCGATGAAGACGTTGGCGAAGCTCCCAACAACAGATGGGGTTTTGGAAAACTCGACGTGCTGGCCGCACTCGAAACAGCGATCAACGGAGGTTCATCCGGCCGCTTCGACGGGAATCAAAGCCTCAGCGAACCTGAAGGCGCAGGCGCTTCCGGAGGAAGCCTTGGTTGCACGCTCTCCTCGGAGGTGAGCGGATCCGACAAAAAGATAGTCTTGGCAGGAATGTTCTTCATCGCAGCGGCCCTGATAGCGGCGAGAAGGCGTTCGATGAGATAGAAGGGGAAGAAGATCCGCTATTTGCGATGGACGATTGAAAATTTTATATAGACCCGGCTTGACCGCTCGGCACCCCTCCCCCATGCCTTTGAGCCCAAGCCGGGTTTTTTGTTGCCTGAATGCAAAATTACGCCGAGTTCCAGATCGAGCATCTCCGGTAGAGCCCTTCGAGCTTTTTAGGCGCTTGCTGAACGATGGGATTGAAAGGGGGATCGAAAGAGGGATCGCTTGAGTTAAAATGGGAATCCTAAAGAGTAACCGCGGAAAAAACAGGAACAGGATCTTCTCCCGTGTCAGATCGCCTGATTACCGCTTTCTCAGGTGAGAATCCTGACCGCTGCTTTTTCATGGGGGATCGTCAATACATCGCGACAGAGAATGTCGAGTTGACAGGTGAGAGCATTTCCACTAATCAGCCGGAGCTTTCGGAATCTGCATCGATCGGGGTGTAGCTCAGCTTGGCTTAGAGCGCACGGTTCGGGTCCGTGAGGCCGGAGGTTCGAATCCTCTCACCCCGACAAGAACAAACATAGAAGGGCTGGCGTTTTGCGCCGGCCCTTTTTCATGTCCGTTCAACAAATCCGCAAAATCAAACGAGCCCTCCCTGTGAGCCTCATGACCAAAGGAATTTTTAATCCCTTCCAGGCTATGATCTCTGCCCGCGCAAAAGGGAAAGCTTTTTATGTCGTTTGAATTTTTTAATTTCGGCCTCGCGCACCATAGCAGCAGATTTGTTCTGCGCCGACTCTACGTGAAGGAGGCGGGCGAAGCCCCTCGCCCTTACATACTTCGCTCCGCGCCCCGCGGCGTGCATCGCGATCCTGCGCTCTATGTCGTTGGTAGCTCCGGTGTAGAGAGTGCCATCGCGACACTCAAGAATATATACCGACCAGGTTTTTTTCATCTCATCAGAAGATCGATAATGTTCGTGCTGATTCGAATATGCGTCCCTTCGCTCTCTATCGATACCCTCTCGAGAAGCGATGCGAGCCTGTGATCACCCGGATTCTCGAGGATTAAAAGCGCCCTAAGCCCCTCGAGCGCATCCTTGAGATTCTTCGCTGCAGTTGCGTCCGCTGCCGAAAGCGTGGCGGTAAGGCGTTTGCCATTCTGGCTTAGAAAATAAAGGAGCGTCCTGCCGCCGTCATCTGCGCCGAAAAATTTTGAAATTTCAGGAGAAAGCCTGAGATAACCGTAGATCACACCAACCGGAAACGAGCCCTCGTCCGAGACATCACGAGGAAGCTTCTTAGAAACTCTTTCGAAGGCCGAAATCGAAGCGACCGCCATGTGAATGTCATCTAGAAACCTGAAGCAATATGATTCATCCACACCATCCTCGCAGAATGTGGAGATCCCGCTTTTTTCGTCCAAAATTTCCGTAAAGGACTCCTCCTCGCCGAGAGCAGCCCTGACATCGGAAACAATCTTCTCCTTTTTGAAATCCCCCTGAATTATGAAGATCGTATTCGAAGGCGAATCTCCGGAAGCGGGAAGGATCGCTGCGGAGAAAAGCCCTACCGAATCCCCCTTGGCCAGAAGCCCTTTGAGAAGATCCGCAGCGGCTCCTCCCTCATTCTGCAGTTTTGAAATTATCGCAGCGCCGATCAGCGGATCTTCGAACAACCTCCAGGCATCCACCGATGCGTAAAAATCACATTCCGCAGGAATCCACCTGGCGACCATTTGAAATTTTTCCGAGGATGGGGATGTGATATCGTAGAGGCGGCTCTTTTCAGATATCGTCGAATCACCCGAAAATTTCAGCGCGTACACGATCGCGGCTGCGAGGAAGAGGATCAAAAGGACTCTAAACGCCATCCTTCCTTTTCTCACCATACATCCCTCCTCTGCCATGAATCGATAAATGCGGCTATCGATTGTCTCGCCTGCATCGCACAGTATTGAAGCCGTGGCATTTTCAAAATTTGCTTTGGATTTTTTACGAGCTTGCCAGCCATCGCCACCGGATCAAGATCACCTGAGTCGGTGACGGCGTCTCCAAACAGAGGAAGGGTCAAATCCAAGGGATCCAAAACGGCGCGCACTATCACAAAAGGCAGAGAATGATCCGCGCAGGCTGCTGCGAGATCGTAGCTCTCCATGTCTATGCCTACCGCCTCGAATTTGGTTCCGGTATATGCCTTATCGTGAGATTCGGAAACGGGCAGCGCAACGGTAACCACCGATCCGGCCTTTCCCCTGATGCCATCCTCATTACATATTTTTATGGCGCTTTCGACGTACCTGGGCTCGAGATCGATCTTCTCCGAACCGCTCTCATCCACAACCCGGTCGGCTATTACGAGATCTCCGGCGGCAAACCTGGGATCTGCCCCCCCGCAATATCCAACATGAAGGCAGAAATCAGGGCGGTGGTTTTCTATGAGGTACGATATCGCCCTGCGCATCGCCTCGCGCCCTATTCCACTTCTGGCGAGTATCACCGGTTTGCCATTATATTTGCCGATTATGATCTGTGCAGGCCTGACATGAATCCGTAAATCCATCTCGATCTTCGATCTGATAGGTCTTATCTCATCATCCATTGCCGCAACGATAGCGAGCCTCTTATTTTCCATCTTCAATATCTAATTCCGTCGAAAGAGGAAGTCAACGCGGCAAAAAACTGCCGTGACTGGTGACTGATGACTCGTAACTGGTGAGCGGTCGGAACCCCGCGGTAGCGGCGGCTTAAATCATGCGGGAATGACATTCATAGTGTCATCCCCGAGTGCTTTAATCGGGAATCCCGTAACAGCCGGCGCTAAAAAGGATTAAGGTAAATGGTTTAAAATAGCGTCCATTTGGCCATGCGAAGGATATCCCCTACGGATTTCATGGAGCTCAGCGCAACGGTGGCCTCGAATCCGCAGTGAGCCATGCAATTGGCACACCGCCTGTCTCTGCCGGGGCCGTAGCGCTCCCAGTCAATATCGTTTATGAAGTCAGAATATCTCTCGTAATGCCTGTCCGTAACGAGGTAACAGGGCGCCTTCCATCCGCATACGTTGTAGGTGACATTTCCCCACGGCGTACACGAATAATCCCGCTTGCCCTGGAGAAAATCGTAGAAGAGTGGAGTATTCCATACGCGCGGGCCTCGCACTACATCATCCAGAGCTTTGAACTTCTCAACTATAGCGGTCCTGTCGAGAAACTGCGACTGATCTTCCACATCCGAATAGTCGAAAGCCGGAGATATGAGCAGGCCGTCAACTCCGAGTGAGCCGAGGTACTTGGCCAGCTGCCTGATTTCTTCGACATCGCTCTGTTTATAGACGGTGGTGTTTGTGCATACAGAAAAACCGGCCTTCTTCGCCGCTACCACCCCCGCCACAGCCTTGTCAAAGGCCCCCTGCTTCTCAACTATCGCGTCGTGGATCTTTGCCGTTCCGTCGATGTGAACGTTTATGTTGAACATTCCGTTCGGACGCAGCGAAGAGATCCTCTTCTCCAGCACCTGCCCGTTGGTGCATAGATAGGCAACCTTTCCTCTGGCGACTATCCCGTCGATGAGCGCAGAGATATCCGGGTATAGTAGGGGCTCTCCGCCGCATACTGAAACCACCGGGGCATCGCACGCATCTATCGCAGCGAAGCACTTCTCCAGCGGAAGCATCTCGGACATATGTTCCCTATACTCGCGAATCCTCCCGCAACCGCTGCATGCAAGATTGCAGGCGTGGAGAGGCTCGAGCATGAGCACGAGAGGAAATTTCTTAACCCCAGCTCTTTTCTGTTTTGAGATATGCTTGGCAACCGCCATCGTCTGTCTTAAAGGGAATCTCATAGGGACGATGCCCTAACATCGCACAGGGTTGGAGTCAACCATCTCAACCATTGACGAGAGTCCGGCGTCGTGACTATCTCAGCCCTATGGAGTTGGAAACGAAGAGATTCAGAATCATCAATGAGGGCTTTATCTGCAACAACTGCGGCGCCAGAGTCCCTCCGACATCCGGCACGACCCCAAGAAATCACTGTCCTTTCTGCCTGTGGTCGAAGCACCTCGACATAAATCCCGGAGACAGGGCAAGCGAATGCCGCGGAATGATGCGCCCGATCGGAATCAACACGGACTCAAAAAAGGAATATGTCATAGTTCACGAATGTGTGAAATGCGGCATAAAAATGAGATCGAAAAGCATACGAAACGACGGAAATGAATCCGATGATTTCGCTGTAATTCTGGAACTCTCGACTCATCCAGTCAAATAGTCCGCTGCTCGAGATTAGATGGTCGAACCTCGAATGCTCCGTAATCAATTGCTATTGCAAGAATTCCCCGCCGGGTGATAAACATTCGGCATGAAAAACGCCGTAGCCCCTTTTCTTCTAAGAACATTGATAGCATCGGCAGCCATATCTGCGATATCGGCCGGAGCGGCTTACATCTTTTTCGATTCATCGGCTGCTCTTTCAATCGCGGCCGGATGGCTCGTCTCGCTTACGTTTGCAGCAGTGCTGTCGATGACCATAAGCAGATCGTTTTGCGGAAAATGCGTTCAAAGCGGAATAGCCATAGCCGGAATCGTGATCATGGCAGGCATAGGAGCCTCGCTGTGGCTCATGATATCGAAGGGATATGCGGACCCCGTTTTTTTTATGGCGGGATTTTCCGCAACCATAATCTCGCTCGCAATTGAAATGATGCGCCTGAAGAGAAAAAAATAAAATTCCTTTGTCATCCCCCGAATGTTTTTATCCTCCGCCTTTGGCGGGGCAGGCGGGAATCCACCAACTGCCGTTCTGGACAAATGGGAATCCATCGCCTAAAATGCCCCGTCTTTAAACAGGTCCAAATCCAACAGGGGGAATGATATGCCTGCCAGAAAAATTCCGGCATCGGAACTGAGATGGAGTCCGCCAAAGTCGATGCTCAATAAGTTCAAAAATCCGCTAAAAATACAGCCCACCGAAGCTATTGTAGGACAGCGAAAGGCCACCGACGCGCTGGACGTGGGGCTCAAGCTCTACAAGAGGGGTTACAACATCTATGTGGCCGGCATAGCTGGCACCGGCAGGATGACGACCATCCGGAGGGCGCTCCAAAAAGTCTGCAAGGAGGCATCATGCCGTCCGGAGGGAAGGATCGTTCCCCCCGACAGATGTTACGTTTACAATTTTATCGATGCGTCGCAGCCGATACTGCTTACCTTCCCGAGGGGTCAGGGGCGCGTCTTCAAAGACGACATAAACGAGTTTATAAGGTTCCTCAGGACGGAGATACCGAAGGTCCTCGAGTCGCAAAACGTCTCTAAAGAACGCGAGATGATCGTGGAGAGGTACCAGCGCCAGGAGAAGAAAATTTTCGAGGAATTCGCTGAAAGCCTGAAGAGGGAAGGCTTCGCCCTCATACAGGTTCAGGAGGGCGGATATATAGCGCCGAGCGTTTTTCCGATCATAGGCAACGAAGCGGTCTCGGTCGATTATCTGGACGTACTCGTCAAAGAGGAAAAGCTGGACGCCGCGGAACGCGACAAGAAGGTGAAGCGACACCGCGAACTGATGGCCGACCTGAAAAGGGTCCTCGCTAGCGCAAAGGGAGTGGGCAAGGAGATGCACCAGTCCCTTGAAAGGCTCGTGGAAAGAGCCGCCTCGACAGTTCTCGACAGCGCCATGGACGACCTTCTCGTCAGATACAAAGATGAAAAGGTGAAAAAATATCTCCTGCGCGTAAAAAATCACATCCTCAAGAATATAGAGAACTTCTCGGGTAAGAAGGAAAATGAAAAACATCAGGAGGGAATACTGGTAATAGGCGGCGGATCGCGCCAGCCGGAGGACCCCTTCTGGTACTATGAAGTCAACCTCCTCTACGACACCTCTTCCGTCCCTTCCGAACATGGTGACGCCCCGATAGTTGAAGAGCATAACCCCAGCTACATAAATCTTTTCGGAGCCATCGAATACAACGTGGGATCGGGAGGATTCTGGAGCACCGACTTTCGGCATATCAAAGCAGGTTCGCTTCTCAGGGCGGACGGCGGATACATAATAGTCAACGCGATGGATCTTCTTCGCAGGCCTCTCGTATGGGATCAGCTCAAGAGGGTGCTCAAGACCGAGCAGCTCTCCATCCAGCAGCCAGAAAGCTATTTTCAGATAGCCCCCCTCACGCTGAAGCCCGAACCGATAGACCTCAGCGTGAAGGTGATCATGATCGGTCCGTCGTGGCTATACAATGTCCTCTACCACTATGAAGAGGATTTCCCAAAAACGTTCAAGGTGCTTTCCGACTTCGGAACTACTATGCCGCTCGATGACAACGCGGCGATCAACTACGCGGCCGTTCTTCGCGCCGTTTGCGAACGCGGCAAAATCAGGCATTTCGACCAGGAAGGGCTGGTCGCCATGCTGGAACACGGAATCGAGGAGGCAGGACAGCGCGACCGCATATCGACGCGCTTCGCGTATATCACCGACGTCCTTCGCGAAGCGGATTTCTTCGCATCGCAAGATGGAAAATCTAAGATAGGCAGAAAGCACGTCGAACAGGCGATAGACAGCAAGAGGGATCGTCACAGCCTGACCGAAGAGAGAGTACAGCGCATGATAGACGAGGGAGTGCTATTGATAGACTGCAAGGGAAAACGCGTAGGTCAGGTCAACGGTCTTTCGGTCTATCAGATGGGGCATGTCTCATTCGGAAAGCCGTCGCGCGTAACCGCAACCACTTCGGTTGGAACGGGCGGTATAGTAAACGTAGAGCGCGAAGCGAAGTTATCCGGGCCAATACACGACAAGGGAGTCCTTATCATCAATGGATATCTCCGCCAGAAATATGCGCAGCGCGAACCGCTAAACCTTTCCGCATCGATCTGTTTCGAACAGTCCTACGGCGGCGTGGACGGCGACTCGGCATCTTCAACTGAAATATACGCGATCCTCTCATCGCTTTCCGGACTTCCCATAAGGCAGGATATCGCCGTAACGGGATCCGTGAATCAGCTCGGCGACATTCAGCCGATCGGCGGAGCCAATGAAAAAATAGAGGGGTTCTTCGACGTCTGCAAGGCCAAGGGGCTTACCGGCAAACAGGGCGTGATGATTCCGGCGCAGAACGAAAGGCATCTGATGCTGAGGCGCGATATCGTCACAGCGGTCAAGAAGGGAAAGTTTCACATCTATTCGATAAGGGATATAGACGAAGGGCTTGAACTTCTCCTCGGAAAATCGGCCGGCAAGATGCGCTCAGACGGCAGCTATCCTCCCGAGACGGTTCACGGCATGGTGGCCAAGCGCATCGCTAAGATGAACGAAGTTCTCGCCACGATGGGAGGCGGCAAGGCCCCGGGCAAAAACAGCGAGAAGAAAGACACTGAAAAGAAAAATAAAGCGAAGAAAAAAACCAAAAAGCGCGGCAGGTAAATTGTTAGAACGGGATTCCCGCCTAAAGCATGCGGGAATGACTGCGCACTGAAAGGTTGTCATCCTCGAGTAGTGAGAAGGTTGTCATCCCCGAATGATTTTATCGGGGATCCAGCAACAACCGCAACATGCGAAAGGTAAAAATATCATGCAAAAATTCAACAAGACCCTTCTTGAAGAGATCCTGTCGCTCCCCACAATGAGTTTCCATGAAACCGCAGTGGCGACATTCGTAAGAATCTATTCTGCAGCGATAGGCCTTAAAGTCGATGAAGATCGCTTCGGCAATATACTTGTCAAATACAAGGGCGGTTCGGGAAGGCCGGTTACATTCACAGCGCACATGGACCATCCCGGATTCGAAATCGTATCCTCATCAGGAAAGAAGGGGACCGCCGCCCTGTGGGGGCGCGTCGACGTAAAGTTCTTTTCAGGATCAAGCGTAGCGATCCATACGGAGAGAGCTAAGATCAAGGGGAAGATTGGAAAGCTCATCAAATCCAAAAAATATTTTGGCAAGCCATGCTTCGAAATCTCATCGGATGAAGAATTTTCGGAAGGCGATTTCGGGCATTACGATCTCCCCGGTTTCAAACAGAAGAAAGATATCCTCCATGCCAGAGCGGCGGACAACCTCGCCAGCGTAGCAGCGATATTGGAACTCATGACGAGGCTGGTCGCCAAAAAATCCAAGTCGAATGTCTGCGGCCTCTTTACGCGTGCGGAGGAAGCCGGCTTCATCGGCGCCTTCGGTGCCATCGAGGCCGGAACAGTTTCCGCTAAGGATCCCATAATAGTCATGGAATGCAGCTCCGCGCCCGGAGGCAAGGTCGATATCGGCGGAGGGCCTGTAATCAGGTCCGGCGATGCCCAGAGTTCCTACGACCCCGCGGTTGAGGCGTGGCTGATCGACTGTGCAGCCTCGGCAAAATCCAGATCGAAGGGATTCAAAAGCCAACGGGCGCTTCTAAAAGGCGGCCGCTGCGAAGCATGCGTATATGTTGCGGAAGGCTTCCCTGTCGGCGGGCTGGCGCTGGCACTTGGCAACTATCACAACCACGGCCCGAAGGGATACGCTGCGGAATACATCTCGGCATGCGACTATGAAAACATGATTTTACTCATGGAAGAGGTCGCCGCATCCCCGATGCCCAAGAATATCTTCAAGAAAAAACTCGCCCCGCTATGGAAAAATTACAGGGATCTGAAAAAGAAATTATAAACATTTTAAAATTATTTAATACTGCATCTTGATTCTTAATCTTCATCTTTATCTTTATCTTAATCCTGATTCTGATCTTAATAACGATATTTTCGAATATAAGTTAGTTTTACAAATGCTGATCAAAGATCAGCGATCAGGATTCGCCCCCTCCCGCAACAACCGTGACTGGTGACTCGTATTAAAATTTGCTCGACCATCCGGCAGTATTGGTAAGCACATTTACAATCGTCTAACTATCGTCTATAATTAGACTATATGTTACAGCCCAAGTATAGCGTTTCTGATAAATTACTTAATAATATCAAGACTATAGCAGTGATATGCTCAGAGCTTAATAATCAGGCATTTGCCAAAACAATACTATCTAGTTTTGAGGCAAAGGCTAATTCCCTCTCTGCATATTCATCCACGAGCATTGAAGGAAATCCAATCCCCCTTACGGATGTCAAAAGACTTATTAAATCAAAACCGGAAAAGATCAGAGATACCGAGCGGGAGGTGCTGAACTATAACAGCGCCTTTGAATACCTTAAAAATGAAATTGCTGGCGGTCAAATATCCATAAGTGAAAAACTGATCTGCACTATCCAAAAGAAAATTACCGAAGGGCTGATCGAAAAGCACAGATGTGGAAAATTCAGAACTGAACCTGTTTTCGTAAACGACCCCAGAACGGGAAAGCCGGCATATCTCCCTCCCGACCATCAAGATGTTGGCAAGCTGATGAAAGAATTATTAGATTTTGTAAAGCAAAAGCGTGGCAAGATCGATGCGCTCATTCTGGCCGGAATTTTTCACAAGGAATTTGTGATCATTCATCCGTTTGTAGATGGTAATGGTAGAACTGCAAGACTAATCACAAAAGCACTTCTTGCAGATATGGGGTTGAACACATTCAATCTCTTCAGCTTCGAAAATTATTACAACAGAAATGTCACCAAATATTTTGTAAAGGTTGGAGCGCTTGGTAACTTTTACGATATTGGAAACGACCTTGATCTTACAGAATGGCTGGAATATTTTACCGATGGAATAATAGATGAGTTGTTGCGCGTTAAAAAGGAGCTCTCTGCCGAAACTATTTCACCTAAAACCAAACTATTTCCCCATCACAACAAGATTCTCGATTTTATAGATCGCAACGGATTCATAACGGATAGGGACTATTCAAAGCTGACCAAGCGTGCAAAGGCAACCAGAGCTTTGGATTTTAAAAAGTTGATGGAACTTGGACTTATTAAACGCTTTGGCAAAGGACGAGCGATTCATTACAAGAAAAAGACAAGATGAAGCCGGGCGTTTTTTTGCCTGTGTCGAGATTGCGTGGCCCCCACATATCTTCAAGAAAAAACTCGCCCCGCTATGGAAAAATTACAGGGATCTGAAAAAGAAATTATAAACATTTTAAAATTATTTAATACTGCATCTTGATTCTTAATCTTCATCTTCGTCTTTATCTTAATCTTGATTCTTAATCTTAATCTTGTTTTTGTTGTACTTAAATATGATGGTGAGATTCCTTCGTTTTTAAGCTTTGATTATAATGAGGAATGAGTTTGGTAAAAAAATGTTATAAATAGATAAAGTGTTTGCCCCGCGCCCGTGCGGCTGATATAGCGCTGCGAGACAGTCAGGAGGATTTATGGTCAGAAAAGTCGTCCCATATAAGATCAAGATCGTAGAGCCGATAGCGCTGCTATCCCGCGAGGATCGCGAGGCAAAGATTTCCGAGGCAGGGCTCAACATTTTTCGCCTCAGATCTAAGCACGTCTACATAGACCTTCTCACCGATTCGGGAACCGGCGCGCTCAGTCAGGAGCAGCTTTCACAGATGATGATAGGGGATGAATCGTATGCTGGATCCGAGTCCTTCTTCAGGCTGGAGAAGGCGATCCGCGACATCATGCATCTTCCTTACGTGATCCCGGTCCATCAGGGGCGTGCGGCAGAACAGGTTCTTGATTTCACTCTTGTAAGGGAAGGGCAGGTCGTCCCCGGCAACACGCATTTCGACACGACCAAGGCGCATATCGAATTCCGCGGAGGGCGAACTATAGATTGCACTATCGCGGAGGGGCGCGATTCGACGGTGATGTATCCGTTCAAGGGGAATATAGATATGAATCTCCTCGAGCATGCGTACAAAAAGTATGGCCGTGAAAAGATATCGTATGTTCTCATAACGGTCACGTGCAATTCCGGCGGGGGGCAGCCGGTCTCGATGGAAAATATCAGGCAGGTTTCGAGCTTCTGCGCCGAGAAAGGGCTGCGCCTCTTCTTTGACGCCGCGCGTTTCGCGGAAAACGCCTATTTCATACAGCAGCGCGAACCGGGCTACGCCGACAAATCTATAAAGGGAATCGTGCGCGAGATGTTTTCATATGTCGAAGGATGTACGATGTCGGCGAAGAAGGACGGCCTCGTTCCGATCGGCGGTTTCCTCGCCCTGCGCGATGAGAAACTCTATGAAGAGATGAAGCCCACGGACATCCTCTTCGAGGGTTTCTACACCTACGGCGGAATGAGCGGCATGAACATGGATGCGATGGCGCAGGGGCTTTGCGAGGTCGTAGAGGAAAGTTATCTAGCGCACCGCATAGGTCAGACATCATATCTCGGCGAAGAGCTTACTAAGAGGGACGTTCCGATAGTGAGGCCTGTCGGAGGTCACGCTGTATTTATCGATGGGAGAAGATTTTTCCCGAACGTTCCAGAAAGCGAATTTCCCGCGCAGCTTCTCGTTGTGGAGCTATATCGCGAAGGCGGAGTGAGGGCGGTAGAGGTCGGCTCATGCCTCGCTGGTCGCGATCCCGATAGCGGAGATAACATCCGTCCAGCCCTTGATCTATGCAGACTTACGATCCCGAGGCGCGTTTACACCGAGGAGCATTTCGATTACGTAGCCGACGTCGTTGACGAGGTTTTCAAGAAACAGCGAAGCAGAAAGCGCGGCCTCGGATTCGATGTGGAGACCAAGGGAATTCGCCACTTCACGTCGACGTTTAAGGAGTTGTAAATCAACGTATCTTATAATTACTCAGTGATGATTGCGAATATAATCTTTTTAAAATCCTAAATTGTCGTCGCCGCGACGGGAAAATCCCGTTCCAACCGTTCACCACTCACCAGTCACGGTCGTTGCTGGATCCCCGATTACACCATTCGGGGATGACACTATGAATGTCATTCCCGCGGCATTAAGCCGCCGCTACCGCGGGGTTCCAACCGCTCACCAGTCACCAGTCGCGAGTTACGGCAGTCCCCACTTGCGCCTTACATGGTATAGTTATAATGATAGCGCAGCATGCTATTATCCGTTGGCGCATGAGATGCACCTCAACCGGGGAGGATTCAATGTCAATGACCGACAAAGAGCTCATAAAAATCGCGACGGAGGCGAGAAAAAAGGCGTATGCGCCGTACTCAAAATTCAAGGTGGGAGCGGCACTTCTTTGTAGCGATGGCCGGGTTTTTACCGGCTGCAACGTCGAAAATGCCACGTATGGCGCCACCTGCTGCGCCGAGCGCACCGCCATATTCAAGGCCGTCTCGGAAGGGGCGCGCGAATTCCTTAAAATAGCGGTGGTGACAGGGAGTTCGCATATCGATTCGCCGTGCGGGATATGCCGGCAGGTCCTTTTTGAATTCACCCCCGACCTCAGGGTCATAATGGCAAATACTAAAGGAAAATCAGCAGGTTACACCATTAAAAAGCTCCTCCCCGCCGCATTTTCACTGAAAAAATAGCCCCCTCCTCGGGGGAGACAAGCCGTTTGTGCCCCCGGAGCATACCGGGGTGAAATACGCCGCCAAAAATTTTCTCAAAAATTGGCATTTTTTTTAGCAACTAAACCACAGAGGGATCGATAACACTGCGGTATAGCGCTTTTGGATAAAGCGCTGAAGGGAAAGAAAGTTCGCAACAAATAATTTTTTCGGACGATAAAACTAGTGGATGGGCATGGGGGCTTTATCCGTGCAAATCCTCTTCAACGGACGGCAAAAGGAGGCACAATGTTAGCAGGTTCACAAAGATGCGAATTCAGGTCACAACTATGGCTCGATAGCGATTCATTTAAAACGATGATGGAGGTCCTAAAGGCTGACTGCGAAATAGATTCGAAGAGGTGCGTCGAGACGGAAGGATTCAAACTAGACAACACGAGCGAGCCCTCCGAAGGTGGATGCAGGCGCCAGGTAAAAAGGGGCGCAGAGTTTGAAGATGTCTTCCGGAAAGTAGTCGATGGCAGACTAATTTTAGGTCGTATACTCCCGGCCACCCTGCTGTGGAACGCTATGCAAGCCATGGACGTCTGTAAATGGGGAAGCCGCGCCGGATATCTCTTCGCCGCCGGGACGGAGCTCATAAGAGGGCTTAGGGAAAGCTTCGATCTAGGCAAGGCCGACATCAAATATGACGAATCATTCAAACTAATAAAAGACCTGGGAGACAACCCAGTGAAAGCTCTCGTTGAAGCCAAGGCCGAGTTAAAAGCTGACATCGAAAGCACGCAAATAACCACCAGTGCGAAAGCTGGAAAGCAAACGCAACTTGACACGCTCAAAAGCCACGAAGAGGACTTGGCGGTTACGTATGCGCGCGCCTCAATCGCTTTCATCAGGGATAACGCCGCCAAATCCGACCATCTTGAAATGCTTATAAATCTGGGGATGGATGAAGAGACAGCGATGGTCCTCTACTCGCTCGCTCCGGCCTATAGAGAAGATGGAGAAACGAAGCTAGACGAACTGTGCGTAAGTGTCGCAGTCGAAAAACTCGTTGAAAATAAGTCGATCAGCAGAAGCTGGGGAGATGTAATAATCGCATTCAAGAAGATCGTCGACATCAGCGCCGCAATTCAAAAGGCATCCGAAAGTGAAGATGTAAAAAAAATCGATAGTGCATTTGTCGCCGCAACTGCCGCCAGACAGCCTACGAAAGAGATGATTCAAGGATGGCTCACTAAAAGAATGCAGGCGATAAGGACCGCGATTGGTGAAGATGGGGCATCGAAGCTCGTTACCTCTTATGAGGAAGCCGTAAATCTCCTGACGGATCTCGTACAGATCACGACGGCCCAGAGCGCCCTTGTGAATTCCTTAACCCCCTTGCTGACAGAACTTAATCGGTACGTGGCGCTTTTACAATCCGCCACGCAGCCCGACACCAAATCCGACCCTAAAAAGTCCGAACGAGTAAAAAAGGTACCCCCTAGAGTCATCAGAACAAAAAGCTCTGGCGGTAAAGCTAGCAGAACCTCTTCTAAGACAAATTATGAAGCAATCTGCCGTTCTACCATTGTGCAACGCGCCCAAGACGCTGGTCTGCGCGCTGCTTACGCCAAAGCCGTAAAAGAGGGGAAATGTAAGTAAGTAGTTGTAGGATAAATTCCTTTAATAGGAGGCTAAAATGTTTTCTGCCGGTGACGATAGATATAAACTTGGGCTTACCCCGATACAAACAGCGATTGTCGATGCCATTGCACCGGCGTTTTGTCCGGTACAAAAGTTTGACAACAACCCTGTGAAAAAAGACGATTGCGACCTTCTGCTTGCGAAGGTGCTGGCGGATTCAACCGCGGCTCTCCAGGACGACGAGGCAAAAAACAGGTTCACCGCCGAGATATTCCTCCCTGCAGCGCAGACAGTAGGGCACCAGTGCCAAGAACAAAAAGCAAAGAGAATGGTAGGAGATGAGAGACAATGCTCACTCGACTCCTACAGGGATGAAAAAAAACCTAGGGTTCAAATTTTAACATCGAGAGATAGCGGTCTTTTAGAGATGCCCTTCATCCCATACCTAAGAGAGGCAGCTGCAGGAAGAGTGTCAGGAATCTTAAACGCACCGTCAGCCGGCTCCACACGTACAGTAGCTATGTTAACCGCCCCTCTGCCCAATGCAGAGTTTTCAAATTTTCTAAAAGAGCTCAGGGATAACGGAATGGTAAGGCTCGCCCGCGAGGCAATGCGCCTATTTAACGACGCGGCAGAGCGCGAGGGTTTCAACCGGTCAAAGATCGACCCCCTAGTTGATTCTATAATAGAGCTCGTAAAAGCGTTCTCAGATCATGTTCCGAGTTCATCAGATAAAGATCATGCAATCGATGCCGCACATGAGGCGCTTTCGAAGACTATCATCTATAAATTCGAAGAGGACGGAAGAGGTGATTTTCGTACCCTCCCCGAAAGTGTGTGGGGAGCCGGGAGTAAACTGACGGAAAAGGATGCTTTGAGAAAACTCTTCACAAATGCAATTCCGCGTTATCTCGCAAATAAAACAGCCCCGGCATACGCTGATAAAGATGTCACCAAAGCTCTGGGCGAACTCGGCGACGCGATGCTGAGTGCGATCCAAAAGAGCGCTGAAAAAGATCCCGCAAAGCTAGTCGTAAAAGAGGTGAAGACCGACGGAAGTGGGAAACCGACCGAGGTGATCTTTATGGATGGAGCCGAAGCCGCCAAAGCTCTGGCTGCTTCAGGTCTGGAAGATACGGACGGCAGGGCGCTTCCAAAAAGGCTCATCCAAGGGCTAGGCGCAGGATGGAATGAGATAGCGCTTGAGCCCCTGAAGGAACTTTGGAGGGCCGCCTACCTCAAGAACGCAAAACTTGCCAAGATCGGCACCCCCGAGCGCGAACGCGCAATAGACTCGATGATAGAGCAGCTAGAAGGTGCGAGCCCGGTTGGAATCAAAAGCGCGGTTGTGGAAGATGTTAAGAGAGACGGCACAGTCGTTCTGGGAAATCTCCCAGAAAAGAAATTCGCGGATAGATACCTCAATTATCTTTCAACGCTCGAAGGCGATATGTACATGGCCTTCTACGACAAGATAACCGAACTCCACAGGGAGGCCGTGAATAGCGCCGATTTCAAAGCCAAAAAATTTACGGAAGATGACGTAGCATCGGCGATAGAACGCTCTCTGAGGGATGCGATATCCGGCGGTAAACCTAAAGGATTGAGCACCTTTGGACTGCTGCATTATGCGGGGCTTGATAAGAACAAGAAGCCGAGTTTTGCAGCAAAGACGGATGATAAAGGTAGGTTTGGAGGAGAAGCTTCAGTCGTAACATATTTCGACAGCGGTCGTGCCATACTGCAGGGAAGGTTGAGCGCAGATGTCAGGGCATGGGATATAAATCCGAATTGGTCGCTTTCTGTTCACGGTGGGGTGGCATACGGAGAGAGGCCTGGCTATTTTACCAGAGAGCTCAATCGCCCAACAAGCAATCCACAAGGGGTGAAGGATAACTCTCTCGTAACCGGCATAAACTTGTCGGTTGATGGAAAGGTTATGGTAGGCAAGGAAGGCGAGAAGCGGCCTCTCGGCATGTCGATTGTTGCCGGTATTGTTGAAGACGGCAATGATTTTCGAAACAGGATAGTTTTCCCAAGTTATACCCTGTCCATTCCGTTTGGTAAAAAGGATGAGACGGGTAGTGGCTCTGTAAGTCTTGGGGCCTCCATTGGCAAATATTTAGATATAAACACTAACTCCAATACGCAAGATCAATGGAATCTTAATGAGTCGTTTTTTCTTGGCGGATCAGCAGGTGTAAAATGGCTGATGAATAAAGCGTGGAAAGCTAATTTGGGTCTATCGCTACAGTATGATCATACTCTTAACGGAAGCGCCGCAAAGCTTTTACAGGGATTATTTGAACTTTCTGCTCAGCTCCCTGGAACCGGCCTCGCAGGCGCCTTTAAGATGATATATTCAGGAAGCTACTCTGAAAATAATTGGCATTATCTGAGCTTTAGAATTCCGATTGAGTTCATGTTCCCACTGCCAGAGGGATGGGAAATAGGTCCCCAAGTTATCTACAGGACCGATTTGTTTAGTACAGGATTCGATAAAACAAACGACTCCAATTATACATTAGATTCAGCTGCAAACGGCGGCACGATACCGAGTTCAATAGTCACCGATCCTTCCAATGGAAAGTTTATTCATATTTTAAATCCGCAATTGTGCATTAAACATGATGGAACCGTTGTCGGCGCTAGAGTTTGCATGGGATATGCCTGTGCCATGCAGAATCCTTACATTAACCATTTTGGAACGTTTAATGGTGCACTAACTTGGTAACGGGGTTGATGGTATTAGTCCATACTAAAGAGCTTTGGATAGAGAGAGGATAGGGATATGAAAATAAAATTCTCCTGGATTTCGAAACTTCTTCTACTCGCGGTCGTATTTCTGACCGCCTGCGACGACGGAGAGCTGAGGGTGCGTAGGCATAGCTTCAGCATAACACCGGCGTCACCGGTGATCGTGAAATTCAACGCCGATCCGAACCAGATTCTGCTCGGAGAGAGCACCACGATAACATGGGAGGTTTCAGGGGCGGACTCGATCGAGATAACTTCCGTCGGCAAGGACGGATCCTCTCCCATTCACGTTGAAACCAAGGAAAATGCCGGAACGGTGGTTGCGAAGAACCTCACGGCCGACACCGATTTCATAATAACCGCTGCCGTCGCCGCAGGCGCAGGAGCGGAAGGTGACGTAGCCCCGAAGGGGTTCTCGATAGGCGCGTATCCCCCGAAGGGAGAGGATGTTGCGATAGGCGGGAAGATTGGAGATCCTTCGGGTTCATCCACCGCCCTCCCCTCCACAAAGACCATCACTGTGAAGGTCGTTGCGGTCGAGGAAGTAAACGCGATGATCACAGCCGATAAGGAAACGCTGGCAGATGGCGAATCCACGATAATCCGCTGGAGCGTGACCCCTGAGGATGCGACGGTAGAAGTGCTCGATGATCAGGGCGTTGCGGCAGAGCCAACCTATGCCGGAGATGACTGTTTGATCAGCGACCCGACTGAGCTTCTCGAACGCGGAACTCCGACGGATCAGGTTCCAGCAAAGGGATGCGCTGTGGTATCGCCATTGCAAAGCTCGGTATATACGGTGACAGGCACCTCCAAGAGCGGAACTATCGGCAGCGCTGATGTGGCAGTTTCCGTAGCAAATGTTGAAATATTTGCAGAGATAAAGGTAAACGGTGTTAAGAATGCCAAGGTCTTCAGTTTTTCAGATCCGCTCGATATAACATGGAAGGCCGAACCTGCAGGGTCAATCGTTACAATAAAAGCGAATCCAACAGCAGTATCGTGCACTCCGGAGTTACCTGCTGGACAGGCGGTCAATTATTCAAGTGCGAGCTGTGTAGTTTCTGGAGCTACAGAGTTTATAATCGAGGTAGAGACACCATCTGCTGGTAAAGCAAGTGACACGGCTAACGTTGCACTAGGAGAAACAAATGTTGGTTTGGATATACGCTCGGATGAATGGGCATTCCCGGGAGAAGAGGTTTCTCTGGAAATTAAAGCCGCCAGTGGCACCGATGCGTCTCAGATAAAGGAAGTCCAAATTTCAGACCTATCTGCGGCAGGGTTCATCAAAAGAATTCAACTTCCGACTGCAGGCCTTGTTAAAGTAATTACCCCTCCAGAAGGAATCAGAGTAAAGATGGTTGATACTTCGGATCACGTAACTGATTATGGAGTGATGGTAAGAAGCGTTACGACATTTATTGAAAATGTAACTGAAAATGCAGATGCCATAACTACGCTTTCGTTTGATCCAAATAACAAGGCTACGAGGTTTGCCGGCGTGCAAATGTCAGGCTGGAATACCGGCAAACTCAGAATTTACAAGAATGGTGCAGATATCGATATTGATCTTGGGGCAGCTTTAAAAGCCGCAAATTCGATAGGTAGTGGATGGGTAGAAAGTTTCTTGGATGAGGTAATTCATTACTTCCCTGTCAACGCAATATCCGTTCGACCTGGCAACTCAAATGAAATATACGTTGCTACCACAGGCGGAGTGATGATTTCAGATGATGCTGGTAAAAATTTTAGCATGCTCGCTCCTGCTAGAGTTATAAGCTCAAACGGTAAGGACTATGATGGATCGCATCCAACCTGTAGAGGGCTTGAACTAAAAGGCAGTAAGGCGACTTTCAAAAAGCAGATAGTCAACCTTAAACAGGTTTGCGATGTAGAAATTTCGAAGAGTGGGAGGATTCTCGTAGCAACTGACATGGGAATCCTGACAATAAGAGATGTTCAGGCATTTCGCAATAAAGAGGCTGGCGCTGGCGTGATAGGAAGGCCATCTGAAGGCCAAACCGCTGAAAGCTCCGGTTATTTAACTTTTGGCCATGTAGTGGATGATGTGATTTGCGTAGATATCGACTCATGTTCAAAGGCTTTTGCTGCAGCTGACAATGGAATATTTGTCAGCAATGATGGCGGTGAAACTTGGACATCATTTGGAGAAGTTTCATCGAGAGCTTACGAACTTAAAATTCTAGGAGATACTATATACGCAGCGACAGAATCAGGCATATATCAATCGCCTATAGCATCTGCGGGATGGGTAAAAATGGGAGTGGATTCCAAAGTGCTCTCGCTCGCCATTGATCCCACAGTGGGTAAATTTGGAAGAATGTTAATAGCCGCAACCGAAGATGGAATGGTTGTTACGAGGGATTCAGGGGCTACTTGGTCTGCGATGAACGTTGATGGCATATCTGCTGGTGATAGTGTAGCCCTATGGGCAAATACATCCCAATTTGGCGGCAAGATGATCAATGTCATGTTTGGCAGTGGAAAGAATATAGTTTTTGGTCAGGCTTTGGTAGGAACGGTGGCGCAGGAATTAGAGAATTCGGAATATGAAGAAGCGCTGCTCTCAGCCGGCGCAGATGAAAAAGTAGTCGAGGCATTGAAGACTAGGTCTTCGAAATAAAAAGAGGTAAGGTAAATAATTTCAAACGCCGGAGGAAAACCCTCCGGCGTTTTTGTTTTTCCGGGGGACTCAAACCGCTTATCTCCCCTGAAAAAGTATGGCATTTTACGCCTCCGCGATTATAATCGCCCACCATGAAGAACCGCAAATTGAAGATTTTTATCCCCCTTATAATTTCAAGCGCGCTAGCAATCCTCGCCATCCCCCCCTCGATCTGCCATGGAATGGCAAAAAAACACTCCGAATCCGCTAAATTCGAAGAAAGCCCCGGCTGGAACAAGATAGATCTTCGCATGAAAACTGCGTGGAAAGAGGCTGAATCTGAAGGAAAACGCTCAAAAATGCTCGAATGTATAATAAAAACCGAGGAAAAACCCGATAAAGATGGTCGCGAACTCCTAAAACGGGCTGGATTTAAGACCAGAACTTTTATAGGAAGGATAGTAACCGGATCGGTGGCAGCGGGAGACCTGCCGATGGTCGCTAACCTCGAAATGGTGGAAATCATGGAACTTGCGGCCCCCATGTCGCTTAAAAAGAAAAAATGATGCGATCATCGCGTGTTAAAACAGGCAAGCCCCTTCTCTTATACAAAACTCAACCACGGAAGTGGGCGTCGCATCTCATTTGATGCGCAATCGGGGGAATCATGAAGAAAAATCTAATCTATCTGACGATGGCGATCCTCATGGCCCTTCCATCGGCCGCATACGCCGGAAAGCTCGATCTTCAGCTTAAAATGCTGGCCCAAAGTCCCGAAATCGGAAAGACTATGCTCGGCAAGTCCCTCTTCGTTCGCGGCGGACGAGAGTTTGTCGATGTCATAATAAAATCCTCCGATACCGCGATCACCAAAGAGGCGATCGAGGAAAATGGCGGAACGGTGAGAAGCCTCATCGGCAAGATAATGACAGCATTCGTTCCGATTTCTTACCTGAGCGCGCTGGAAAATCTGGATGAGGTGGAAGCCGTCGAGGCATCGGTGCCGATGAAAAACCTGCTCGACTCCGCCCGCTCAAACACCGGCGTAGCAACGCTTCAGGCCGGATATCAGGACGTGAGGTACACCGGTAAAAACGTCGTCGTAGGAGTTATCGACACGGGGATCGATTATTCCCGTTCCGACTTCGATAACACGGACGGAGAATCCCGCGTTCAGTACCTTCGATTTCAAAGCGTTGCCGAAGATGGGTTCTCGATAACGGAATGCGCCAACGATGCCATAAGAGATGGATCTTGCGAAATTTCCGATGATAACGACAAAACTGCCGGCCATGGAACTCACGTGACCGGAATTGCGGCCGGAAGCGACAGCGTTTACACCGGCGTTGCCAAGGCGGCAGACATAATGCTCGTTCGAAATGATTACCGCGATGATATAGCGGAGGATGGAGAACATGCTTCAGGTCCAACATTCACGGCCGGGGTACTGGATGGGATAGCCGAAATTTTCAAAAAAGCGGACATCCTCGATAAGCCGGCCGTAATAAACATCTCTCAGGGAACCCATATCGGCGCACACGACGATACATCCCTTCTTGAGCAGGGAATAAACGATGCCGTTGCCGGAGAATACGCCGACAACGGAAAAAACTACGGCAGGGCGGTAGTTGCGGCCGCAGGCAATGAATACATAAACTACGACATACTGGGAGCTATCGATAGCGATTACGCAGATCATGCGGGTGGAATTCACTCATCATTTCAGGTTTTAGATGGCGAGAGTCAGGCCTGGAGGCTGTGGGTTATACTTGGCGGAGCCGTAGGAAGAATTCCGTTGATAGTCGATGCATGGTTTGGCGTGGGCAGCGAGGACCACTGCTCGGTCGCATCGAACGTCTATCGTTACGATGATGTCGCCGGAGGAGGAGCCTCTACCTCGAAGGCAGTGGCATCTGTAGGAAACATACGCCTCTCTGAAAATAAGAACGAAAGCGACGAATCATCCGACAAGATAGTAGCGACCGTTGTCGCTACCGATGGCGCCGACGCCAGAAACGGAAAGCCGAGGGCGATGGTGGCCTTTGGGCCTGGAAGCAAAGCCACCACTATCGAAGATGGGGAGGCAATAATAATGAAAGATTACATAGGCATCACGAGCGGAGAAGGGTACGTCCTCGACATCATAATCCGCGCTAGCGGCGGAGAGTGCAGGGGCAATATGTGGTTGGAAGGGGGAGGAACCTACGCCAATTTTATGAGAGGAATCGACGTCAAGACTGGCGCTTTTGACATGACAAGCGGAGACAATGGCGCTGCATATAAATTCAAGGCGGGACAGGGTAAGGGGAATAATGCGATGACGGTAGGGCTGCCGGCTACCGCCTCAGGCGTCATCGCGGTTGGCGCATACCTGCAGGAAAAACCACATGGACAAAATAAGAGCGAATGGAAAGACTATTACGGCAAAACGTGGGACGCGACCGATATAGACAGCGATACGGATGGCTATGCGAATATAAATGGCGGCACTGTAATGGAGAGATGCCCATTTTCAAGCGCAGGCCCTACGGCAACCGGAGCTATCAAACCCGAAATCATGGCGCCGGGGGACCCTGTAATCTCAACGCTGGCAAAAGGATACGAGAAATCTTACACGGATAGAGAAGGCACTAACTCCTTCAGGCCTCTCAAAATTGACCACAATCATTTCAAAAGCCAGGGGACATCGCAGGCCAGCCCTCATATAGCCGGACTCGTGGCATTGCTGTTTCAGAAAAACAACACACTCACCGCCGACGAGGTTAAAGATGCGATCATAGCCGGAGGATCTCTTACGACTCCGACTTATGAGGTCGGATATGGAAATGTAAGCGCGACAAAGGTCGTGGACTCCGTTTCTGCAGATACCTCAAAATACAGCGGAACTGGAAATCTAAAGACAAGCGATCTCGACTCCGGTTCATCCAAGGGATGCGGGGGAAGCATCGCGCCTTTTGAATCTGCCGGTTCCCTGTCGCAGGTCATCATGCTCGCACTCGCCGCGGCAGGAATTGCGGTGCGAAGGATGAAAAAACATTGTTAATTGTTGGAACTGGATTCCCGCCTAAGACCGCGGGAATGACAACAAACGAGATTGTCATCCCCGCATGGTTTTGGCGGGGATCCGGTAGCTACAGTAACTTGGAATCGAATAAATGAAAAAAATCATCTCAGCGGCGCTGATCGCCGCAATCGCCATCGCAGCTTCATTTGGAATCTCAAAATTAAAATTTTTATCCAGCGCTGAAGATACGACCTTCGATATCAGACAGCTCGCCTTTTCCCCGAAAACATCTGCCAGCGCCGATATCGTCATGATCTGGATCGACGAAAAAACGATTTCGTCGCTGCCATATCGATCCCCGGTGCCGCGCGATTTCCTCGCCAAGTTAAATGACAGACTGCTTTCAGCAGGCGTGAAAATCGTGGGCTATGACATCTTTTTCAAGGGCACATCATTTCCCGAGGCCGACTCTGAACTCGCCGAATCATTGAAAAAATCAAACTCGCTCGCAGTGGTTCCGATGAGGCCGAGATCCCTCTGCCATGAAAAATTCGCAGAGGACCCGGCAATATCCGGATGCGTGGATCTTCCGGATGAAATTTTCATGAACTCACTTACGGGAATCGGACTTGCCGACCTGCCATTTTCCGCATTTGATTCCACAGTCAGGGAGGCAAAGCTTTCATTCATAACCGACCGCGGAAACACCCAATCCTTCGCTGCCATACTCTACGAGGCAGTTAGCGGCGACAGGGCGCAGGACCTGATCGGAGATCCTGCAAACTGGAAAGGGGTTGGGCTTTTATCCATCCCCCCTTTTTCTGATTCCTCCGGAAAAACAGCGATTCGTTTCGCCGGACCTCCGAGCACAATCGGATCCGAAAAAAATCCATTCAGGATATTTTCGGCGAAGATGGTCGCAGATGGCATGATTCCCGATTCATGGCTGAAGGATAAGATAGTTCTTATCGGCGCGGCATACGACGACGCCACCGATGCCTACCTCACGCCGTATTACGGAATATCTACCGGATTTGCCAGAATGAACGGCGTGGAAATACATGCAAACATTCTATCGTCGCTCATGACGAAACAGTTTTATTACTCGATAACTCGCTGGCAGGTATGGATGATATCGGCTGCGCTCGTAATTTTGGTCTCTCTTTCATCGACCATCTTCCCTCCGCTGCGATCGGCGGCTGTCGCTTTGGCTTCGGCGTTTGGATGGATATTCGTATCTGTAATCATTTTCAAAAAATATGCGATAGTCGCTCCGATCGTAACCCCTATCGTTGCGATAGCGATATGCTATCTCTTCGGAGTTGTCTGGAAGGCACTCACCGAGGGGAGGGAGCGAAAATTCATAAAAGGAGTTTTCTCAAGATACGTCCCGCCTGCCATAGTCGATAGGATAGTTGAAAATCCCGAGTTGATAAAGCTAGGCGGTGATGAACGGGTCATCACCAGCATGTTCACCGACATAGCATCTTTCACGAGCATCTCGGAAAAACTCGACCCTTCGACCCTCGTTTCTTTTCTAAATGAATATCTCGGCAGGATGAACGATGTGCTGTTCGAATTCGGCGCCACGCTCGACAAATACGAGGGGGATGCTATCATCGCATTTTTCAACGCTCCGCTCGACGTGGCAAATCATGAGATAGCCGCTGCAAGCGCCGCGATACGCATGAAAGCGGCTGAAAAAGATATCTCGGAAAAATGGAGCGGGCGCTGCGGCAGAGAAATCCGCACGAGGATCGGAATAAACACCGGCCCTGCCGTAATCGGCAACATGGGTTCGGAAGGTCGTTTGGATTACACAGCGATCGGCGACACGATAAATCTAGCAAGCCGACTCGAGGGAACGAATAAATTCTACGGAACGCACATAATTGCGAGCCAGTCCACCGCAGCCGCTCTGTCCGATTCGATAGTAAGAAGGCCTGTCGATCGCGTTCGTGTGAAAGGAAAAAACGAACCGATACTCATTTATGAGATCATAGGTTTTGCGAACGAGCTCGACCCGGCGCGGATCGATTTCGTAATTGCGCAATATCTTGAAGCGTTCAAAAAATTCGAACAGCGGGATTTTTCTGAAGCGAAATCGATCCTGCAAGATATTCTGACAAGACATCCCGATGATTTCCCATCAGTGGAACTTCTCAAGCGCTGCGAGCGCGGAATTTTGGATCCAAGTTGGGATCTTGTAACGGAGATCTCTGGAAAATAGAGATGTATGAATGAGACTCCCGTGACTGGCGACAATTGACAATGGACCATTGACCAGCTGCGATCGGTTGTTTTGGTCGATGGTCAATTGTCCATGGTCGAGGTTATTGTCGGAACGGGATTCACGTTTGCCCCGCGGTAGCGGCGGCTTAAATCATGCGGGAATGACATTCATGGTGTCATCCCCGAATGACGAGAAGGTTGTCATCCCCAAGTGCTTTAATCGGGGATCCAGTAAATCTAAAAAGGAGCTTGTATGAAAAAAATATTATATATCTTCACAGCGACAGCGCTCTTGGCAATTTCCACATCCGCCTTCGCCTCTGCCATCCTAGTGGACAGCGTTGGCGGCGTATCGGTAAAATTTCCGGATGAAAAAATTATGGCCGGCGAGATAGGGATGGAGATGCCGCAGGGAAGCTTTGTATCGACCGACAACTCGGGCAGAGCCTCGATACTCCTGGAAACGGGAACGGTGGCGGAGATAGGCCCCGACTCGAACTATTCGGTGGGAAGGGAAAGCAAAGAGGTCAAGAGCTCGGAATTCGGCGGAGGGATCATGCTCGCGATGCGCGAGATATCGGCCTCCGACGAAGGGCCTACCGTTCATGGAATGGTCAGGGGAGTTCGGACCTTCAAAAGAGCCCGGCCGCGCCCAAGGGCAAACATAATAGGAGCCATATATCCTAAAGCGACCAACGTGCTCCTGACGGATAAAATATCGTTCGAGTGGGACTCAGAGCCGAAGGTGGACTGGCCCTCTCCCGCAATAGCCATAGATGACGCATCGGCAAAAAATATCGCTATCATACCGATAAAGCAAAATCAGAGCTCCGCTATCGTCTCCAATTCCTCAGCCAGGTTTGAACGCGGAAAAAAATACAGCTGGTATCTCGCAACGAGATCGCCTGAGCTTTCTGGAAAGACCGCACGTTTCGAATTTGGCGTCCTCCCCTACCGCGCGGAAAAGGAGCTAAATTCCGAGATCGAAAAAATAAAGGGCTTAAAAATGTCCCCGGATGGGGAAGCCTTCATGAGAGCACAGGTCTATTATAGATACGCCCTCTATCGCATGGCGGTGGATACGCTCCAGCCGATCTACAAAAAAACCGGACAGGAAAATATCGGAAAGTTAATAGATCTCTCTCAGAAAAAGATGGGGATAAGAAGGAGTAAGGATTAAGTTCGGCAGTTGAAATTCGGTTCCTGCGTTTCTTATTCCTTCGGAGCAGCGTAGATCATCGCAGCAGCGGGAGCCCCCCGAAGCCATTTGTCGGATGTGTTGTTGTATGTAACCGACAGAACCATGGAGGAACCCTCCGAAACCGAAATCCCCCGAGGCTCGATGAAGGGATTGCCCTCGAGGTCCAGCAACTTATTTTCGGAATCGAGCTTTGCATCTGCACGCCAGAAAGGCTCAGCGTCGTCGGCAACGCCAACCTCTATTGAGGAGCCGAAATTCGACAGGGCCCCGTGCGCTGCGACCACGGAGAGAGCTTCATTCGTTTCGAAAGAGGCCGACATCTCTGCGAAATCATTCGGCGCGATCGAAACGGCGGAATGACCACACGGATCGAGCTCCAGGAGCATCGGCCTCACGTCCTTCAGGTTCGACTGCTCATTCATCGGTTTAACCAGAAGCGTGAGTTCGAAGAACACATCCTGATACTCCGTGCTCGATTCATTTTTTAGCGATACACGGGCCTCCATGGGATCGGTCGATAGAATCGGGTAGCCATATCCCTGCGGAAGATTAATATCGGTGAGCATCGAGGTAGCCATGGCAAAAGGGAGGCCGCTGCCGGCGTCGGAACAAAGAGGATTTTCCTCATGGAGATTCGATAAAATGACCATGTGCAGAAGGTCATTAGGAAGCGCGCGCCCCTTTACATCTACCACCTTGGGTGAAAAACCGACCATCCAAACCGGCTCATCGCTTTGAAAGGTCATGACCAGTGGACGCTCTAGCATCTCGCCTGATTCGAGCCAGCGCGGAAGGTTCACCGGACCTATGTGATAGACAATTTTTTTGAGGCCGGCCTCAAGCGCAAGCCTGTCGGCTATCGCAGGGGAGGTATCGGCTATCGGGCCGGACTCACGCCCTGCCAGATCGGTCTCGGAAGCGGGGGAATTCGAACAGCCAACCAGGGCGACAAAAACTAAAATAGTGAATAATTTCATTCGGTTCATGGCGGCGGATAATAGCTGGTTTTCATCCCCCAACAATACGCAGGGCGTCAATAAAATCGGATATCCATTTAACGCACCCCGCCGTCCTTCCGGGGAGAGATACCCTCTATCTCCCCTAAATAAAAGCTTAGATATCAATATGTTATTAACTTTAAGGGCTAAAACTGGGGAGGGGTACCGTTTATCTCTCCCACGAAAAAAAATGGGAAATGGGCTTGACTATGCCTGATTTGATATCATATGGTGCGCAACCTGAGGCTATTAGCACTCCGTCGATGTGAGTGCTAATGAATTAAACAAAACGATTTCAACTATTTAAAAGGAGGAAGGAACATGTCGAAGTTGCAGATTAAGCCGTTGCAAGACAGGGTCATCGTGAAACGCCTCTCGGGCGAAGAGAAGACCAAGGGTGGAATCATCATCCCTGACACCGCGAAGGAAAAACCGCAAGAGGGTGAAGTGATGGCGGTCGGCAATGGCAAGATTCTCGAAAATGGAACCAAACAGCCGCTCGATGTGAAGGTCGGGGACAAAATCCTCTTCTCGAAATACTCCGGCACCGAAGTGAAGATTGAAGGTGAAGAGTTCATGATCATGCGCGAAGACGATATCCTCGGCATCATCGGCTGAAAAAAGAAAACCCTAACGAAACAACGAATCAAGGAGGCTTTAAATGTCTGCAAAAGAGTTGCTGTTCAGTCAGGACGCTCGCAATAAAATACTCAGTGGCGTCAACACGCTTGCAAACGCAGTCAAGGTAACGCTCGGCCCGAAGGGGCGGAACGTCGTCCTCGACAAGTCCTTCGGCAGTCCCGTCGTCACAAAGGACGGAGTCACGGTCGCCAAGGATATCGAACTCGAAGACAAGTTCGAGAACATGGGCGCACAGATGGTAAAGGAAGTTTCTTCAAAAACTTCCGACGTTGCCGGAGACGGAACGACCACGGCCACAGTGCTCGCCCAGTATATCTACAGCGAAGGCGCAAAGCTGGTAGCCGCTGGCCATAACCCGATGGCGCTCAAGCGCGGCATCGAAAAGGCGGTGGAATTCACAATCGAAAATTTGAAAAAGAATTCGAAGCCCACGAAGGATCGCAAGGAGATCGCGCAGGTCGGCACAATTTCGGCAAACAATGACGACACCATCGGAGGCATCATCGCCGAGGCGATGGAAAAGGTTGGCAAAGAAGGCGTGATCACCGTCGAAGAGGCCAAGGGGATGGAAACGACCCTCGAGGTAGTCGAAGGTATGCAGTTCGACCGCGGATATCTCTCTCCGTATTTCGTGACCGATCCGGAAAAGATGGAGGTAGCACTCGACAACCCGCTTATCCTCATCAACGAGAAGAAGATCTCCAACATGAAGGATCTCCTCCCGTTGCTAGAACAGGTCGCAAAGATGGGCCGCCCGCTGCTCATCATAGCTGAGGATGTCGACGGCGAAGCTCTCGCTACTCTGGTCGTAAACAAGCTACGTGGCACGCTGCACGTGGCAGCAGTCAAAGCCCCTGGTTTTGGCGATCGCAGAAAAGCGATGCTCGAAGATATTGCCACGCTCACCGGTGGAAAACTCATCGCCGAAGAGCTCGGCTACAAGCTCGAAAACATAACGCTGAACGATCTCGGCAAGGCCAAGAACGTAAAGATCGACAAGGAAAACACCACGATCATCGACGGATCAGGCAAGAAGGAAGAGATCGAAGGGCGCATCGCTCAGATACGCAACCAGATCGAAAACACCTCATCCGACTACGACCGCGAGAAGCTTCAGGAACGCCTTGCCAAGTTAGTCGGCGGAGTCGCGGTGATAAACGTCGGTGCAGCGACCGAAACCGAGATGAAGGAAAAGAAGGCTCGCGTCGAAGACGCCCTCCATGCAACTCGCGCAGCAGTAGAGGAAGGCATAGTCGCAGGCGGCGGAGTAGCCCTCATCCGCGCCACATCAGGACTTGACGCCCTTCGCTCCAAATGCACGGAAGAGGAATGGGAAGGAGTCCAGATCATACGCCGCGCAGCGGAATATCCCTGCCGCTGGATAGCACAGAATGCGGGATGGGAAGGCGCCGTGGTAGTCAACACCGTGAAGGACGCAAAGAATTCCAATGAAGGATTCAACGCCCTGAACTGCAAGTTCGAGGATCTTCTCCAGAGCGGCATCATCGACCCGACCAAGGTCGTCCGTTCAGCTCTTCAGAATGCGGCATCGGTCGCTGGCCTCATGATCACTACAGAGGCCATGATCACCGAAAAGCCAAAGAAGGAAGATCCCATGCCATCTATGCCTCAGGGCGGAATGGGCGGAATGTATTGATCCAGTAAGCATAATGAAGACAAAAGGCCCCTCTTTCGAGGGGCCTTTTTTATCTCGCAAGGGGCCTAAACTCTCAATTTTGGCTCGTAATTTGACAATCTTCCTGTATAATCGCGCACCATGAAAAAGATAATCATCGTAGTTTTTTGCGCCCTCCTCATCTCTTCCGTGCTTGCTTCGACCTCCCCAGCGATGGATTTTTCGGTCCACGGATATTTCAGAAACCGCGGAGTGGTAAACTATGACCTCGACCTTCATAGAAAAAAAACGAACATGCCAGACTCAAATGATCGCTTCGGACTCATCCAGTACAACCAGATGAGGCTTCGCCTCGAACCTGTATTCAAGCTCAACAATTACTTGTCTATGCAGGGGCAGCTCGACATCCTCGACAACGTCCTATTCGGAAGCAAAGACACGGAGCAGCTGCATATCATCGCCCCGATAGTCGGCGATCAGACTCTCCCTCCGGGAGCCGGATCATTCTACATGTCCGGCCCCTCGACCGTTGGAACAAATGGCGCAATCAATGTTCGTCGCATATGGGCCGATATTTTAACTCCGATAGGAAAGTTTCGAATAGGACGCCAGCCCTCAAACTGGGGGCTCGGAATATTCCAAAATGACGGAAACGACCTTCAGGGAGATTTCGGAGACACCGCAGACAGGCTGATGTACATCATGCAGTACGATATCGCAGGCACCGGCGCCATGACTGGAGGGCTTTTTTGGGACATCGCCTACGATGCCCAGTTCGATCCGAGGCAGGATCTCTTCAACACAACCCTCGCACCAAACAGCGATGACTGTCAGCAGTACGGTGCGATACTTCTGTTCGAACGCCCGGAGTTTGCGCTCGGGATGACGGGAGGCCTTCGCCGCAGAAATGGCCGCACCGGAAATACGACGATGTGGGTCACCGATGCCAACGGCGATGAAATCAGGGCTGGCATCGACGGCAAAACGCTCATGTACTTCGCTGATCTCTATGCCAGATACACCTATGAAAACTACGAGTTCAAATTCGAAGGGGTATATCTGGGCGGAAAGGTAACCACCGGTCTCGCTCTGGATTCGATACCATTCGCCGGCCTGTCAGGTGGAGTGGATGGCATCATCCAGCTTCCGCCGGAACAGCGAATGCGCACATTCATGGCGGCGTTCGAGGCAACCGGAAAGTACAAGACGGGGGATGAGTGGAAGTTCCAGACTGGATACGCTGAAGGGGATGACACTCCATTTTCCAATAATATAACGATGTTCGGATTCAGGCCCGACTATCAAATAGCGCTGATAATGTTCAACCTGCCGCTCGGATCTTCTCCGGCCCTGTATGGAGCAAAAAATTACGGCCCAGCAGGGTCGCAGTATCTGGCTGGGAAAAAGCCTATCACCAGCAATTACATAAACAACGCTCTGTATTTCTCGCTCGGCTACAAACACAAATTTGATCTCGCAGGAACCGAGTGGGCTCAGTGGGCCAAGGTCGGCACAAAAATCACAACGGCATGGGCTCCCAAGAAAAACACGAATATAAACCTGGCCGATCTCATTCCGCAGCAGGGAAGGTGGCCCTCGATAAGCGAGCGCAGCACTTCTATGTGGCAGCGCTGGTACGGCCTCGAAGTTGATCTATTGGCCGAGGCTATGCTATTCGAAAATCTCTATACGGCGCTTGAGGGTGGCATACTCCTCCCCGGAAGGGCGTACGATATAGATGTAAATCTCGTCGATCCGGGTTCAATCATCGATCCGATCCCGAGGGATAAGGCCGAGCTGGCCTGGATGATCAGGCTCACCGCTTCGATCCTCTTCTAAACTCATCCTCACGAAATTTTGGCGCTGGCCGAATCACCTCTCATTATGCGATCGGTAAAATTTGTCGCATCAAAAATTACACTATTGAAATCAATCAGTTGAATAGGGCATTGAGGGCCGCCTTCTGGCCCGTGATTTGCAAATTTATATCGCCAGAGGCTGCGAGATGAAGATACCGGCTGGGATCATAATGGAGAAGATGCGGCGCGAGAGGCGCGAAAGGGAGATGGAGGAGGCGCACCGCATCCCATTGATCCCCGTCGATGAAATGCGGGAGAGGCCAGAAAGCACTCATAGGGACAGGGAGTCGGAAAAAGTCATCGTCATAGAGCTGTGACGATTGCATAGCCCAAAGAAAAACCCCCTCAACCTTGCGGCGAGGGGGTTTTTCTCATTTCTGACTGTTTTACGATGCTAAGCTGCTGTGCCTCGCGAACAGAACGACACCGGCTATTATCGAAACCGCGCCAATCACGATCTGCGCTACGGGCGATCCATCGAAAAGATTCGCCAGGCCACGGCTAACCGGCGGCAGGGTGTTTATCAGCCCGCCTATCAAAAGCATTATCGCCCCAAACGTGACAGCATTCATCTTCATCTCCTCCTCCTTTGTTTTCGGTTTCGACCGGCGGAAACTTCCAAGGCCGCGCGCTGCCATTCCGCCTGATTTTTTTCGAAACCGTTCGATCTTGAAGGGGATGATACAGATGAAAAAAGATCCTTCCAAGAAAAATATCGCGTAACTATTTGATATTGCGTCATTTTTTGTGCGGCGCGTCGGCGGCCGGAAAGGCGCGCAAAGACTGACGATTCAGGCAAAAATGATGCGGCACCGCCCTGACACATCGCAAAACAAAAACCGCCATAAGCTCATTTTTTTTGAATCTGCTTTACCGAAATTTTTGTTTCGTACTCGCCCTTCACGTTACAGATCGCCCTGACAGATATTTCATCGCCATCTTGCGCCGCGAATTTTATCGGAGGCATCGTCTGCTGGCGGCGGCTGGTCTGAAAGTCGAATTCCTTCTTCGCAATTACCTCGCCGCCGCGAGAGAGAATCACTTCTTTTACAAAATGTTTCGAAGGATCATTAACCATGTGCTCCACGGCGATATTCATTTCCTGCCTGTTTTTACTGTAGGAGGCCTTGATAAAATGCGGCGGGTCAGCAAAGGCGGTGGCAGCAAGAAAAAAAATCGACGAAACCAACAGAAAAAACTTTTTCATGACTAGATCCTTTGAGGGCTTGGAATATTCTCCGATTTTATTTTACGTCAGATCGCAAATCATCCAGCGACTTAATGAGATTCGTCAGCATTTTTGCAATCACATCAAGCTGCTCGTAATATTTGGCATATTGCTCTTCACTGACAAGAGTTTTTCGGTGCAGGACTTGAATAATTGGCACGCACTCAAATGTGGAGCCACGAGCTATCCATAAAAACTGGCGTTTTTCACCTTTGTGCCATCGGCCGTTGCCTTCGGCGATGTTCAAGGGAACTGAAAGTGCAGCACGGGAAAGTTGGTCGATGAGAGAATAGGAAGTTTTGCCTTTAAGATATTCACAGAGAGATTCGACGGTTTCGACCCAATCGAGCGACTTCTGATAAACTTCAAGTTTTTCAAACTGAAATGACATGCAGATTTTAACCTCTATTTTCTATTCTCCATTTTCTATTTTCTCGACTTTTCGCCTACGTCAGTAGCAACCAACCCCGGAAAATAGAAGAATAGAAAATGGAAAATAGAGGACGACTTTTCGCCAGAAAAGTCGTTGCGCGCCCGGGAGGATTCGAACCTCCGGCCCTCTGATCCGTAGTCAGATACTCTAATCCGCTGAGCTACGGGCGCGTAATTCCATTCAAGAACCCGTTATAAGGACTCGAAGGTCCCCTGAAAAAAGCGCAGATCGTGCGGCTCGAACTTGAATTTCAACCCTTTGACTTCACTTCTGCGCTTCCACACCCTTTTTAGAGACTCCACCACGACATCCATATGGGAATTCGTGTAAACCCTTCGCGGGATGGTAAGGCGAACGAGCTCTAGCTTCGGCAACCTGTTCTGACCGGTGGTGTGATCCCTTCCGGCAGAGACTATTCCTCGTTCCATCGAACGAACTCCGCTTTCTATGTAGAGCTCAGCGGCGAGCCGCTGTGCCGGATACTGTTCCTGAGGTATATGCGGAAAGAAGGCCTTTGCATCGACGAAGACGGCATGACCGCCGATCGGACGGACGACAGGTATGTCGGCCTGCATACAGCTACGGCCTAGATATTCTACTTGGTTTATTCTCCAGTTTATTATTTCCTCGTTTTCAGCTGCCTCCTTGAAACCGCGTGCGACCGCTTCCATGTCACGCCCAGCCATACCGCCGTAAGTATGAAGACCTTCGAACACGACCACCAGATTTTTTGCATCGATGAAAAATTTTTCCTCATTCATCGCAAGCCATCCACCGATATTCACGTATGCGTCCTTTTTTGCCGACATCGTGCATGCATCGGTGTAGGAGCAAAGCTCCCGGCAGATATCTTTCAGGCTCTTGTTCGAATATCCCTGTTCGCGTTTCCTGATGAAATAACAATTTTCCAAAACGCGCGCCGCATCTAGCACAACCTTGATACCGTTCCTCCTGCAGTACTTTGAAACCTCACGCATATTGGCCATCGATACGGGCTGCCCGCCTGCCATATTGACTGGCGCACCTACCGTTATGTAGGCAACTCTGTCAGCTCCGAATTCATTTACGATCTTTTCCAGTTTCGCCAGATCTACATTCCCCTTAAACGGATTATCCGCATAGGGATCGTGCGCATCGTCGATTATCACATCGTGGAAAGTTGCGCCGGCCATTTCCTGATGAAGGCGGGTCGTTGTGAAATACATATTTCCAGGAACGTGGTCGCCTGGCTTGATGAGACACTTTGAAAGTATGTGCTCGGCCCCTCTCCCCTGATGAGTGGGAACGATGTACTTGTATCCCATGACATCGCGAACGACCTCTTCTAAAAAATAATAATTCTTGCTGCCGGCATACGCCTCATCACCGAGCATCATACCCGCCCACTGATAGTCGCTCATGGCGGAGGTTCCGGAGTCGGTCAAGAGGTCTATCCACACATCTTCGCTCTTTAAAAGAAAGGTATTCCAGCCAGCCTCTTTCATCGCCCTTTCGCGTTCCGATCGTGTCTTGATCTTGATATGCTCCACCATTTTAATTTTATAAGGTTCCGCCATCATCATTATGTCATCCATAAATCCTCCTAGTTAAGACCGGCGAAGGCCGGGGATAGGCTTATAATAAGACTCTGAAAGCGATGCAATACAGAAATCCGGCCACAAGAGCTCAGCCCAGCGCTGTTTCAGCCGTAATAGGCTATCGCTTCTATTTCGACATCCACGTTTTTGGGCAGGCTTTTCACCGCAATGCAGGCTCTGGCGGGCTTATATTCTCCAAAATATGAAGCATAGACCTCGTTTACCGCTCCAAAATTGTTCATATCCGACAGGAAGATGGTCGTTTTTGCGACATCGTTGAAAGTGAGCCCTTCTGCTGCCAGCACTTCTTTCAAGTTGTTCATAACAAGCTTTGCCTGTTCAGCGGCATTTCCGCCGAATAGTTTAAGCTCTCCGCTCTTCGGGTCGATCGGAAGCTGGCCCGAGCAAAATAAAATATTCCCAGCCTGAACGGCCTGGCTGTAGGGGCCGACGGCCTTCGGGGCATTCTCTGTCGATATCATCTTCAGAGGCATAAACAGCATCCTTTCGTTACAGTTTTCTATCAAATTATCGCACTACTTCGAACGTTCAACCCACACGTTAGCCAAAGATATAACCGTTTTTAACGCAGCCTCGATAGTCTCAACTGTATTCCATTCGTTGAGGCTGTGCATGTTCTGCATTCCTATAAATAGATTTGTCGAAATAAGCCCTCTGAAACAAAGATGACATGAGTCGTTGCCGCCGCGAACATAGTTAAGTTTCGGCGTCAGACCTATCCTCTTCATCGCCTCTTTGGCGTATTCAACCACGCGCGGATCCTTATCAAGCTCGTACTTGTAATTTTTGTATGTCTCCTTGATGTCGATATCTATCTTGGCTTTCGGAAATTCCTTGAGGAGCTCTTTCTTTATTCCAGCCAGAATGGACTTCTGTTTTTCTATCCCTTCGAGCTCGAAATCCCTTAGATAAATATCCATCTCAGCATGCCCTATTTCGCCCCTGAGATTGGCTACCCACCAGATCGGATCTCTTCCTGATGCGTTCTGAGGCCATCTACGATCATCCATTTTCGATATAAACTTAGCCAGGACCTGTGACGCGTTCAAATATATTCCCTTTCCGTATCCTGGAAATGCGGAAAAACCTTCGACGCGAATCTTCCCCATAAATCCGTTAAAACTTTCGATGTCTATCTCGCCCATTTCTCCGCCGTCGATAGTGTATGCTACATCCGCACCGAATTTTTTAAGATCGAGTTTTTCCGTTCCGACGCCTATCTCTTCATCAGGGATGATGGCTATCCTGATATCTCCATGCAGGTCATCGTTGTTATCCTTCATGTAGTGGGCGAGTTCAACTATCACTGCAATACCTGCCTTGTCATCACCCCCAAGCAAAGTTGTCCCATCGCTCGTTATGATGGTATGACCTATACAATTTTTCAGATGCGGTGCGTTCTCCGGAGTAAGTTTCAAACCAGGCTTCGCAGGATACTCAATATCGCCACCTTTATAATTTTCCACAAAGCGGGCCTTGACGTCCTTACCTGGCGCATCAAAAGAGGTGTCCAGATGTGAAAGCAGGCCTATCACTGGAACCTTTCCATAAGCGGGATGATCGTGCGGAATATTCGACTTGATCGTTGCGAAGATGAAACCGCCTTTACTCATCTCACAGTCATCTGCACCAGCGGCTATCAAATCTTCAAGCACGAGCTTTGCGAGATCAAGCTGGCCGGGGGTGCTCGGAGTAGTTTTGCTCTCCGGATCAGAGGTAGTATCTATCTTGGTATATTTGACAAACGTGTCGATCAGCCTCTTTCTATCTACCATCTCTTCCTCCAATCTTATATCGCAGTGAATTTACTGTCCTTCATTATTACCTTACCATCAACTTCGATCGTAACATCCCTGAGAATTCCATCGTTATGTGCATTGCTCGTCCAGTCGGCTCCAGTCTTATCAGGATAGGGGCTGCCCAGAGCAAGATGGACTCCCGGAAATTTTTCATCCTGAAGAAGGTTGGATATCAGCTTCTTCAAGCCAAGGTTGGTCCCGATCGCAAACTCTCCGAGCCTGTCTGAATTTTCGTCGGTGTTGAAGGTGTATTCTTCGAATTCCTTTTTAAGCTCTGCATTGGCACATTTAACGCTCCCCTTCACACAACGTCCGTTTTTAAGCTCATACGTAAGAGGGGTTGAAGATATATCGCCGTATTTCTTGTTGAAAAAGTCTCCGAAACATCCATCGACTACAACCCTGCCGTTGATGTCAGCCGGAAATGTAAAGATTTCACCATCAGGCAGATTGCTCCATGCCCCGGGTTTTATATTGCCATCGCATAGAACCCATCTGTATTTATCATTGTCAATATCAGCGGTAAAATCGCTGCCGCCTCTAGATGTAACGCGAATCTTCCTTGCTTTGGAAACTATATCGTGAACTTTTTTCGTAACATCCTGGATCTGGGCGTAGTCCGATGCCATGCCCTGCCCCATCATCGCCTCTATAAAATTTGGCATATGACCATGGCGTATCTTCATTTCTTCAACGATCTTCAACATCGGAATTCTAAAGCTCTCCAGTTCCCCCTTCTTACCCTGAGCGACGTAGATGCTGACGGTACAATTTTTAAGCGTGTCGGCAATTTCATCTGGAAACCTGAGCGGAGTCGAGCCGTCATCAGGTCTCGATCCATAATTTTCCATGATGAACTTGACAACCTCCGCCCCGGCATTTTTTGCCTCATCGTAGAGAGTAGCAGCGAGATAATCCGTGTCCTTATCGGTTATGATCGCCATCTTTTCACCACGCTGAACCTTGAGACAGTTAACTATAGCCTGTTTGGCGCCGAATTTTACCTCTGCGCTTACCATAGAACCTCCTTCTTTTTAAACGAAAACCCCCCGCCGGTGGCGGGGGGCCCCAAAGCCTGTTAGGCCGATTCCTTCTTCGCCCTCTTCGCATCCGTATAAACATAGACGCAAAGGACGCAAAGCATGACCGCACCGAGCCAGTTCCCGAAAACTCCATCGTTGTGGAAGCTCGGAAGGATGTTTACTTCGTAGCTCGTCTCTATAAATCTGATCACTGAACCAATAACACCCATTAGAGCTCCACCTGCGATAAAACCGGATGCGATGAGAGTTCCTCTCTCACGCCTGACGTTTGCGAGGCCCGTGTCGCCCTTCGCACTCTTCTGAACGAAGTGGGCGATTATAGCACCGAGAAGAACCGGCATGTTGTATGCCATAGGTATGTACATACCCAGAGCGAACGCCAGAGGTGCTATGCCAAGGAGCTCCATGATGATGGCGATTACTGCGCCTATTCCGTAGAGCAGCCACGGAGCGCCCTGAGCTGACATGACGCCCTTTATGATTGCGGCCATGGCGTTTGCCTGCGGAGCAGGAAGCGGTTTCGGATGCAGTTCGGAGACAACAAAACCATCGACGCGATTCAGCATTATTATGACCGCTGCAACTGTTGCCGCAGCAAAAAGCGTTCCTAAAATCTTGCACCATTGCTGTCTGGATGGCGTAGAGCCTATCCAGTACCCGACCTTCAGGTCGGTGATAAGTCCGCCGGCCATAGAAAGAGATGTGCAGACCATGCCTCCGATGAGAAGCGCCGCCATCATCCCCTGCGGACCGGAGAGCCCCGCAGCCACCAGGATAACGCAGGAAAGAATCAGCGTTATTATCGTCATACCGGAGACGGGGTTGATTCCCACGATGGCAATCGCCCTCGCAGAAACCGTGGTAAAGAGAAACGAGACCAGGAAGACCACCGCAAGAGCTACCAAGCTGAGTGAGGAGGGATTTACCTGATCGTCAAGGACGGAATATCTGAAGAATATCCAAGATCCTACGATTAGAGCGAGCAGCATAAGAAGGATGACCGGCATAGGTATATCTCTCTGCGTTCTCTCTACCTTCGTCTCCCCTTCACGCCCCCTTCTGGACTCGAAGGCCTCTCTGAAGCCCTTCGTGAAGGCCTGGACTATTATCGGCATGGCTTTTATTATTCCGATGAGGCCTGCCGCGAAAATTCCACCGATACCTATGTATCTGACGTAGTTTCCAAAGATCTGGTGAGCGCTCATCGAGGCAATCGTCGTTCCCTCCGCCGCAGGGGGAATCGCAACGGGGATGAAGCCGCCGAGGTAGTTGAAAAACGGTACGAAGATGAACCATGACAGCATCGAACCGCAGGCGATGATAAGGGCGTAGCGCAATCCGACTATGTATCCAAGCCCGAGAACGGCAGCCCCGGTATTGATGGTAAAAACAGCCTTAACCTTGTCGGTCAAAGGAGCCATGAAACCTATCATAGCCGTCGTAAATTCCTCGGCCCATGAATGCATAGCAAGTACCAGAAAATCGTATAGGCCGCCGATCGCCATCGCGACTGCGAGGATCTTGGCCTGAGCGCCGCCCTTCTCCCCGGCGACGAGAACCTCGGTCGTCGCAGTGGCTTCTGGAAAGGGGAGCTTGCCGTGCTGATCGGAGACAAAATATCTGCGAAGCGGGACCAGATAGATGACGCCTATGATGCCGCCCATAGTAGCAGCGAGGAAAATCTGCATCAGGTTCACATGTGCATCCAACCCCAGTATGAAGAGCGCGGGGAGCGTGAAGATAGCCCCGGCAACAACCAGCCCCGAGGCGGCGCCGATCGACTGTATTACCACGTTTTCAAGTATCGTGGATTTTCGCCTGAACAGCTGACCAAGGCCAACCGCCAGAATCGCTATCGGTATCGCAGCCTCAAATACCTGAGCGATCTTGAGACCAAGATAGGCTGCAGCGCCCGAAAACAGGATCGCCATCAGGATACCCATGAAGATAGCCCTGAAGGTGAGCTCTTTCACATTGTCGTTCGCACCGACTATCGGCGTGTAAACTTCACCGGGCTTTAGCTCGGTGTACGCATTTGCCGGCAACCCGGACTTTCCGCTTGAGACCTGCATACAACCCCCTTGGTTATAAAAACAGCGCCCCAGGATTACCCCTGTCGGCGCCGCATCGTGTCCTACTTATATAATGATATGATAAAATGTTTTAGATATGCCACCATCAAAGCCTCCACATCATCGATTGGTCAACGTTTGTATTTAACGGGATAATCTTTGTCAACAATACATCCCTTTTTTAAGCACTAGGATTGACTCGGAGAACGCAGTACTATAATTAAGGAACCTCTGAGAAACTAGCGGTAAGCGCCTCTAAAAACACTATTATGAGCCGTCGCGACCGGAAAACTCACGTCGCTAGTTTCCTGTATTGGAGCAGCGCGGTTATATTTTGAAGCGGGGCAGGCGGAAATCCCGTTCCAACAATAACTTCGACCACGGACAATTGACCATCGACCAAAACCACCGATCGCAGCTGGTCAATGGTCCATTGTCAATCGGCACTCGGGGATGACAAGCGCATAGTTTTTAGAGGTGCCATGAATTTGTTGATTTTTCAGAGGTTACTTAAATCAGGCAAATGAGACTTGGAATTGACATCCTCCTTGACGAAAATCGATCTAAATTGCTCGGCCGCAGAGTTGGGCTTCTCACCAACTCTGCCTGCGTGGATTCAAAGGGAAGACCCACTCTAGATAGGGTTTTATCGGATGATGAAATCGACCTGAGGGCGATATTCGCCCCTGAGCACGGAATAAATCTGTCCGCACAGGACATGGAACCCGTTCCATCCGAATCTGAACAAAGGAGGAAAGTACCCGTACACAGCCTGTACGGAAACTCCGTAGAATCGCTAGTCCCTACGGACGAAGCCCTCTCCTCCATAGACCTGATGCTGATAGATCTTCAGGATATAGGAAGCAGATACTATACTTACGTATGGACGGCGGCGCTTTGTGCGAAAGGCTGTTCCCGAAGGGGGAGAAAGATAATCCTGTGCGACCGCCCCAATCCGATAGGCGGAATCTCTACAGAAGGCGGCGGAATAGAACCGGGGTTTGAATCATTTGTGGGGCTGTATTCGGTGCCAAACAGGCATGGAATGACGATCGCTGAGATTGTTCACTATGTGAACAATAATGAGCATATCGGCGCAAACATGGATATCATAAAGATGGATGGATGGCAAAGACAGATGCTGTGGAATGATACCGGCCTCAGTTGGCACAATCCATCTCCGAATATGCGTTCGCTAGCTGCCGCACTTCTATATCCGGGGATGTGCCTCATTGAGGCCACCAATCTTTCCGAGGGACGGGGAACCGATGAACCATTCATCCTCGTAGGCGCACCGTTTATATCAGCTGATAAAATATCGTCGGAATTTAACGCCCTCTCGCTCCCTGGAATCATCGCCGAACCGGCGAGCTTCACGCCCAATCGTCAAAAATGGAGAGGAGAACGGTGCGAGGGGGTCCGCTGGAAAATTATCGATAGAAATACATTCCGCCCATATCTGACTGGCCTTGTCTTCATATGGCTTGTGAAAAAACTTTATGGAGGCCGCGGCTTTGAGTGGCGCAAAGATCCCTACGAATTCGTCAGCGATATCCCTGCGATAGATCTTTTGACCGGGTCTGCGCAATTCAGAAAAAAAATCGACAGCAGTTCTATGGAAGACCTCTTAAAACTATCTGAAACCCCGCAAGAATTTGCAGATAGAATCTCCGGTTATCTTTTGTATTGAATAGTTAAGGAACCTCTGAAAAATCAGCAATCCTCTCGAGATCGTATTATATGTAGTAGCCAAGACTTAAACTGACAGACACCCCGGAGGGTGCCGACTGTCAGATCAAGTCTTGGCTACTACACTCTCACGTGCAAACAACTAAATCTTACACCTTTATTGCGGAGAGGGAGGGATTCGAACCCTCGGTACCCTTTTGAGGTACAACTGCTTAGCAGGCAGCTGGAATCAGCCACTCTCCCACCTCTCCCCCACCACTAAACCGTTGGTGGGGCCCCGTACCCCACAACGTCTTAATGCGGGGCCACCCCTCGCTATTTATACGGGGGAGCCCACCACTAAATCGCCGGCGGGTTCAGCCCCCCAAAGTATTAGTGGGGGGCACATTATCCAACAAGATTCAGCGCGGTAGCCTTAATAAATTTTTCAATGTATCAAAGCCCTTACCCGTCTTGAAAAACCGTTCTCTCTTCTCTGCAATATCTTTCTTTTCAAACTCTTCAAAATATATCAGCTCAAAGGGTCTCCTGCCGCTGGTTGAGGAAACTTTTCCAGCATTGTGATCTTCGACTCTTCTCGCAAGATCAGCAGTTACGCCGATATAATGCCTTGAATCCCTCTTACTCTTTAACACATAAACGAAATGCATATCTTAACCGAATGACGCCCCCTTACATCACTTGCGGCGGGGGCCGGAAACTTGCTGCTACTACAACGACTTAGCTGTTTTGTCCAGCCCTAATGAAACTATCTGGATAGCCCAAGAATGACGGTAAATTGCGGGGGCCAACTCTGTTTTACTTGAAGATTTTGTGCCAATTTTGAGAATGTCAGCTATGTTGTCTTTTTATTCCGTATTTACCAACGAATAACTATCGGATTTATTGAAACAGGAATAGGATGGCTGATGCAAAGCGACATCAAACCGTTCTTCTCAAATATTTCAGAATCTCCTCGACCTTCATTCGTGAAGTTGCGATGACATCGTTGCAGGATATTCCTCCTGAAAAACTCCCAGCCATGAATATCCCCGGCTGTTTTGCGATTTTATCCTCTATCTCGGCAACCCTTAGCCTGTGGCCTATGTTGTACTGGGGAATCACCTGTCTCCACCTTTTGATGTGAAAAAAGACCGGCTCGACATCTATCCCCAAGGTATCGTCGAGATAGGCTGACGTCTGATTCCTGATCTCCTCATCTGGGAGATCTATGAAAGCAGGGTCCGTGGCTCCTCCGAAATAGCTCGTGATGAGAATCTCCGTCGATGGACAGCGATCAGCAAATAGCAAAGAGGAAAAAATGGTGCCAAGCCCCCGCTGTCCTTCCGAACGCGGGACTACAAAGCCTATGCCCTCGGGAACACTTTTCAGATCTTTCAGCCTGAAAGCCGTGTAAACGATCGCTATAGGAACATATGGTATAGCCATTATCGGCGCAATTATCTCCGGATCGATCTCTACGAGAAGCTCTCCTGCAACCGGCGCCGGCGTTGTAACTACGACTGCGTCGGCAGATATAACTCTGGCAGAAACATCTATTCGAACGCACGGTCTGTTCGACTCGTCTCGAAAGATGCCGAGTGCAGAAACTCCCTGCATCAGATTTCTTCGAAGCTCTTCCTCGAGGCGCGCGGTGAGCGTCCCCATCCCCCATTTAAACGATACTGGATTTCTGATCGCAAGCTTGCTCATCAGATTTTTTATCTTCGTAAGAACCTTCCCGTTCCTTCGTTCTATATCGGCGAGAAATGGAAATGCACTTTTTACCTCAAGCTGAAGAGGATCCCCTGCAAACCCTCTTGTGACGAATGGATCGACATAGGCGTCGAGAGCGTCCCTGCCGAGCCTTCTCACCGCAAATTCGGCAAATGATTCTGATTCGCATTCCATCCCCTTCTTGAAAATTTCGGAGGCGAGCCGCATCTTTCCAGACAGCGAAAGCACGTCGCTTGAAACTGCCTGAAAGATGCTGCGGGGTATAAGATGAAGGGATCCGTTCTTGAAAATATAATTCTTTCTAGGATCTGATCTGCATTCTACTATCTGAGGATCTATCGAAAGTTCTCTGGCCAGTCGCAGTATCGCGTCCGAATCATAGGAGAAAAACTGGGGGCCGTGCTCTACTATGTAGGCCTCTTCCCTGAGGGCGCTTTTTACGTTACCTCCTACCACCGGGCTTTTCTCAATCAGGTCGATCTCTATTCCGCGTTTTTTCAGATAGTAGGCTATCGTGAGCCCTGATATTCCGGCTCCGATTATTATCACCTTTTTCCTCCGAAAGGCTTCGGCTCTTTCCATATTCGCAAACCCTATTACAAATTTGGATTAAAGTTAACAGCATTCGGATCGGCCGATATGATGGCCGAAGTGGTATATTCCGGTACAAATATGCATGTCTTAGTAAGCGACACGCCTATCCTTGCCGGACCTAGCAACGCCACTATCTTCTTCTGATCGAGAAGATCCGGGAAAGAAGGGTAACCGGGGCTAAACCTAGCTCCACGATCATCGTCAAAACCAAGCTCAGCCAGAATTTTCTTGTTCATCAAAACAGCCAGCGCCTCAGCCGCTTCAGCTGCAAGCCCTTTTATATAAAAGGCGTCGCTGTACATGCCCCTAGAAAACATCCTGGCGGCAACATCGGTAACATTTTTGCCGACCGTGACTATCTGGAAGGCCGCAAACCCTTCCGTAAAATAATCGGCAACGGACCTGTGCGGCGGTCTTTTCTCCCTCGGAAATTCAAAGCGAAAGCTCTTGTGCTCCCCCTCTACTATCAGCGCGCTGAATGACCTCCTGCATTTGAAATATCCGTATACGACTTTTGGTTCTATGACGGAACCTGCCCTGCATTTTGCCAGCGTCTTTTCATAGAGAGCCTCAACCTTGTTTTTTTTGAAATCATCCCACTGTTCAGAAAGGAGGCCTTTCTTAAATTCCCAACGCGCGGCGAAGAGTCTTTCCTTATCCATCAGAGGTTCGATATCTTCGAATGATATCGAATCTACGATCCTGCTTCCTATGAACGGTACGTCTGCCATACTCGGACCCTGTTACCTTCTTCCCATAATTTTTTCCATCGCCTCAAAGCCAGCAAATGCATCCTTGCAGTAATAGACTCTGGAGCTGTATTCGCGGGCCAGTACCTCGTTTACGAATGAACTTTTAAGCGCAGCTCCGCCGCATAGGACGGGGACGGAAATTCCGTTTTTACGAAACTCCGCCAGATTTTCGCGCATGATTTCGGTAGAACTGACGAGCAAGCCGGAGAGACCTATCGCATCGGCGCCACTTTTTTCGATAGCCTCCATTATTGCCGAGGCAGGCTGCTTGATGCCTAGATTTATGACTTCATATCCATTGTTGCTGAGAATCGCATCGACAAGGTCTTTACCTATGTCGTGGACATCCCCCATAACCGTCGCCAGAACGATCTTGCCTTTCTTTTCAAAAGTTTTTCCTGATAGAAATTTAGTTGCAGCATCTATAGCCTTCTTCATCACCTCTGCAGACTGAAGCACGAACGGAAGGGGGATCTCACCTGCACCGAACCTTTTGCCTACTCCCTCCATAGCTGGAAGCAGAACCGATCCTATCAGATGCTGAGGATCTGTTCCGGATGCCACCAGATCATCGACTATCTCCACTATTTCAGACCTGTCTCCGGAAATTATCTTACCCCTGAGGCGATCCTCTTTGCTGATTTTTTTCGAAGTCCCTTGCAAAACAACTTCACTTGGAACTACGTCGCCCATTCCTTTCATAAAGTCAGAAAGCGCAGACGCCTTTTTTCCGTCTATCAAAGAATCGCACAACCTTGTCTTTTCTTTTGGGATTGAAGCGTAAGGAAGTATGCCAGACGGATTTATGATTGCGGCATCGAGACCAGCCCTGATGGCGCGGTAGAGAAATACACTGGTTAGATATTTTCTGCCAGGCTGCCTCAACCCAAAGGATACGTTGCTGACGCCAAGAATCGTCCTGACGCCTTTCAATTTCTTTTTGATAAGCGGAATTGCAGCCAGCGTCTCGCTGGCCGACTTTACAAGCCCCGCATCTCCGCTGGCCAGGGTAAATGTCAGCGGGTCTATGAAAAGAGACTCCCTTCCAAGGCCATGATCCTCGCAAATTTTTACAAGCCTCTGCGCCACCGCAATTTTTTTCTTGGCATCAGTTGCCATCCCATCTTCATCTATGACCAATGCGACAACAGCGGCCCCATATTTTTTAGCAAGACTTAAAATATGGGAGGCCTTTCCACCTCCATCTCCCAAATTGATCGAATTGATTATCGATCTGCCAGGTATCCTGGAAAGGGCCTCCTCGATAACATCCGGATTTGTGGAATCTATCATGAAGGGGATTTCCGATTTCAAAGCCGCCTGCGGAACGAGCCTGCAAAAATCCTGAACTTCATCTCTGCCCGGCAGCTCAAGACATATATCAAGCGCGTGGCTGGATGCCGCAGCTTCACCTATCATCGACACCATCGCATCGAAATTATCGTGCTCCAGCATCTCTCTAAATTTTTTGGACCCGTTAACATTCGTCTGCTCCGCCACTATGAAGGGGGATGGTTCCTGATCAAAGTCAAGGGCCAGGTAAAGGCTGGAGACCCCTGCGATAACCTCAGGGTAATTGCGCCTCGCTGAAAATCTGCCGCAACCTTTCACAAGGCTCGAAAGTTTAGCGATATGATCCGGGGTAGTTCCACAGCATCCGCCTACGAAGGACACCTTGTATCTCAGCGCATAATCATACAGCTCCGAGGCAAAGTCAGCTGCTGACATCCTGTATATCGCCCTGCCACCTTCGCTTCCCGGCGTCCCTGCGTTGGGCTTGCATATCAGATGAAAAGGGGAGCGCTCGGATAAACCGGCAAGGTGTTGTCTCATTCCCTGAGGGCCGAGGCCGCAATTCAGGCCGAATGCAAATGGCCGATACGGCGACGCGCAGTAAAGCGCTGCATCTATCTCCGTCCCCAGAAGCATCTTCCCAGAGGATTCGATTGTGATGGAAACAAGGATCGGAATGTTTTTTTTGTACTTCGCGAGAGCGGCCCGCGATGCCGCCAACGCGGCCTTGAACTGCAGCGGGTCTTGACAGGTTTCAATATAGATGAGGTCGACCCCTTCATCTATCATTATTGATGCCTGGCTGAGGTATGATTCATAGAGATCGTGAAAAGATATGTGCGAAATGGTCGGCAGCTTCGAAGTGGGACCGATATCTCCCGCTATAAATTTATCGTTACCTCCAAAATCGGAAAGCGCCTTTCTGGCGATTTTCACCGCTTCGCGATTGATATTTTCAAACTCGGCCGAGGCAGAATGCTCGGCAAGCGCAATGCTCGAACCCTCGAAGGTGTTGGTGAGTACGATATCGGAGCCGGCCTTGAGGTAATCTACATGCAGTTTCTTCACGAGTTCAGGATCTGAAAGATTGAGCAGGACGCTGCACGGGGAATCGGATCCCATGAGGGCGAGAGTCGTCCCTATGGCTCCATCCATGATGACAGGTCTTTTTTTGATAATTTTATCGAACACGCCGGTCAAGCCGCCTTTCAGGGTACTGCAATTACTAACACGGCAGCCCGGCACAAGCAAGTTTGACCGCAAGTTAGAGGACGAAGAGATAAAAATGTATTATCGGTTTTTATTCGAACGCCTGAAGATAAGAACGCTCGCGGCAAGCGATATCATTGCCAGAATTCCGGAGGAAGATCCGGCTCCGCCAGCCATCATGCTGCATCCGCCATTTCCCTTCGTCCGATCGGGACCGAGATAGAAGCCATTCGATGCCCCTGGAGGAAATGTACTGCCTCCGGGAGTTCCTCCACCTCCGCCTCCTCCGCTTAACGATGGAGGACAAGCATCCCCCACCTTATCTCCATCAGAGTCGGCCTGGTCGGGATTATAGATCAGTATGCAGTTATCGCAGGCATCGCCGACTCCGTCTCCGTCGCTATCGTTTTGCGTTGGATTATAAACCGTGGGACAATTATCGGCCGCATCATCGAACCCATCGTTGTCGGTATCATGACAATATCCGGGATCCTGATTTGGATTTGGGACAGCCTTGCAGTTGTCGATATAATCCAGGACACCGTCGCCGTCGGAATCCTCGCACGCGTCCCCTATTCCGTTTCTGTTCCAGTCCATCTGGAATCCGCCTCGAAACGCTGCCTCGCTCAAGGAATCGGGATCGTTCCCATCGTAGCTTCCATCTGCATTGCAGTGCCATGGATCAGCATAACAATCGCCATTTGGCACCAGAGGACAATTGTCTACCGGCACGCCCTCCGGAAGCCCTTCGATAGGATCAGCGTAACCATCGCAATCGGAATCTTGAATCTGAGTTCCATTAAAATCGAAGAAACAGGCGTGGGCTATGCCTGACACAAAAAGCGTGGCCAAAGCCAACGCCGAGATAAAAATTGAAGGCCTCAAAATTTTTGTCATAAGAGCTCCCTTTGCCAACTATCCCAAACAGGGGCAGGACACCCAAGCGTCGTATCCCCTACACGATTATCGGCATAAGCGCAAATTTGTTGCGGCGTTTTTGTTGACGTTCATGGGAAGGCAAAGGAGCCCACTTTTATCGGTAAATACTATTCTTTACGCCTACTTATAGCGGTAATTGCCATCGGGATAAGCATCAGCGCCAAAGCGATCGAAGGGGTCGAGGCTCCACCGGCAGAGGCAACAAGCGTGCAGCTGCCATCTCCTGGTATCAAATACGAGCCGGGAACCTGCGGCAGATTCTCTCCCGGGTTGGTACGGATGGCCGGGTCACACGCATCGCCGCGACCATCACCGTCAGAATCGGCCTGATCCGGGTTCGCAACTATGCGACAGTTGTCCTCGCTGTCCGGGATGCCATCGCCGTCGTAATCCTTCATACATGCGTCGCCGTACCCATCGTCATCGGAATCCTTTTGATCCGGATTGAAAACTATCATGCAGTTGTCGCACAGATCTCCAACTCCATCCCCGTCGAAATCGCGCTGAGCAGCATTCGGATAGTTGGGA
>Ga0255345_1000181_pt1 | contig 111891 bp, 78 predicted proteins | sample wastewater_treat_6_FD_192415 | JGI IMG/M metagenome (GOLD analysis project Ga0255345, IMG submission 192415) | Wastewater microbial communities from Lulu Island WWTP, Vancouver, Canada - plant20 | ecosystem: Engineered > WWTP > Wastewater > Unclassified | place: Canada: Vancouver, British...
CCATCGCGGGGTGTAAACCTGCCTTGCCGGAATGCCCACCGCACGAAGCGCAGATACGCAGAAGGTGCTTTCTTCGCCGCAACGACCCCACGAAGTCCTTACTACTTGCAGAGGAGAAGATGTGCGACCGTCGGAGGGCTTGTATGTAACTTTTTCGTGACACCAATGATTGACTTCCAAAATGGCATCTGTCATCGAAAGGTTTTCCACCCGCGGCTTCAGCTCGGCATAAAACACCGCCCTGTTGGAATCTAAGGGCTCGTTGTTCACTCTGAGGGGCAATACAAAATGATTCCACAGCACATCCGGCACCTGCCACGGCATTTCACTGCGCGTTACGAAACTCTGATGCACCGCCTTTTCGAAGAATTCCCGCGGATAGTCGGTACTGTCGGCAAGGGGCATGTATTTGTAAAGGAAATCAAGCGCCTTTTGTTCACGCGAGACGCATCCGACAAGCGCCAACGACAAGGCAAGAGCCAAAAGTTTTTTCATAATGTTTTTATTTGCGGCGTTTTTCTCTTCTGCGGTAAATTACAAAGCGGAATTCATAACCTGAGGGCTCATCCCTATGCAAACGGGACTTCCAGCTGGGATACCATATCTTTTCATCTATTTCGGGGAAGAATGTGTCTGCATTCTCCACCTTGGTATGCACATGGGTGATATAAAGGACATCCATATGCGGCAGGGCGGCTGCATATACGGAGGCTCCGCCGATTATGAAGCATTTGCGGGCAGGTTTAACGGCGGCATAGGCTTCTTCAAAGGAATTTACGCAGATAACTTCGGGGATAGGGTCCCCGCCAAGATTCAGCACTATATTCTTACGATGCGGAAGAGGACGGCGGGGAAGCGAGAAATAAGTGGTGCGCCCCATAATGACCGGATGGCCCTTTGTCTTTCTTTTGAAATACTTTAAATCTTCGCTCAAATGCCAAGGCAGGTCTCCTTTAACCCCTATGGCGTGGTTGTCGGCAATAGCCACTATCAGACATTTTTCCATATTCCCAAAGGTACGGATAATTTGGAAAAGAAAACAGTGTCTTCTTTTTCTTTGGGTTTGCTCTTTGTTAAAATCGCGATTTTTATATGACGTTAATCGCAGAAACTTGACCATAACCACAGCTTAATCGCAAAAACTTGACTATTTTCGTTGCTTAATCGCAAAAACTTGACTATTATTGCGAAAATTAAAGAGTTGTTCGCAATTATTATATGGAAATAGATTTTTTAAAGGAAATTATTTTCGCTTCTGATAAGACGACTGAATCCAAGATGATTGCACGCAAAGAGGCCAATGGAACAATCCGTAAGATTGCACCTAAAATCTATTCGACTAACTTATTGGATTCACCGGAAAGTATAATCAAGCGTAATCTGATTCAAGTTCTCGGGTGGCGTCTTCCGGGATGCGTAATCAGTCATAGAAGTGCATCTTCTCTCAGGCCGACTGAAAACGGCAATCTTTTTATTACATACAAGTTTAATCGCAGAATAGATAATATTCCGGGAATTGTTTTAAATGTAATGAAAGGGCCGGAAGCTCTCGATAGTGATATTAGGCTTGGCAGTGCAGAAGTTTATGCGTCTTCGGAGGAACGCTGGATGCTGGAGGTGTTACAGCCTGCCCGTCGAGGAAAAGATGGAGAATCCAAGGGGATGAGTGAAAAAGATGTAGAATCCAGACTGGAAGCGATGATTCGCGCGGGAGGCGAAGAAAGAATTAACGCTTTCAGAGATAAAGCTAAGACTATCGCGGAAACGCTTGGATATATAGATGAATATAAAAAATTGAGCGCTTTGATTTCCGCACTTTTGAATACTCATGACCCATCTGTACTTTCGACCCCTGAGGGCATTGCACGATCTGTAGGAGAGCCTTTGGACCCGTCCAGAATCCCCATATTTGAAGCCTTGTATGATGCGCTTAACGGAGCTTACTTCCCTCAAATGAGAGATGAAAACAAGTCGGAAGAAGCATTTAGAATGTTTTCATTTTTTGAGAGTTACTTCTCAAACTACATTGAAGGGACAGAGTTTGAAATAAGTGAAGCAAAACAAATTGTAGATACCGGCATAACCATCCCAAAAAGAATTGAGGATTCACACGATATTCTAGGCACTTTCAACATCCTTTCAAATCGCCAAGAAATGCAAAAGACACCCGGCACAGAAGAAGAGTTCCTTGCTTTACTCCGTCATCGCCATTCAAAAATACTTGAATTGAGGCCCGAGTGCAACCCGGGAATGTTTAAAAACAAAAGGAACCGTGCCGGCAATACCGAATTTGTATCCCCGGACCTTGTTATCGGGACATTAAAATATGGTTTCCGTATGTATCGCAATTTAAGAGAGCCTTTTGCAAAAGCGATATTTATGATGTTTATTTGCAGCGAAGTACATCCTTTTACAGATGGTAATGGTCGTATCTCTCGCGTAATGATGAATGCCGAATTAGTTTCTGTCGGCCAAGTTCGAATCATAGTTCCAACAGTATTCCGTGAAGATTACCTGCTTGCTCTTCGCAGACTCTCCAGAGCTGCTGATCCAAAGCCATATGTTTCGGTTATGGAGCGACTCTGGAAATTCAGTTCAAATCTGTGGGGCGAAGATTTTTACGAATTGGATGCATACCTGAAATCGTGTAACGCATACGAAACACCGGAAAATGCTAAACTTCGTTTCATAGAGAGAATCGGCAAAAATTGTCCGCTCCTTTAATGGTACGGATATTTTGGAGAATAAGCATTAAATTGTCATATTTGTTACCACTAAAAACATTTGAACAATGCAGCAATATCTTGACATGCTGCGTGATATACGCACGCACGGAGTAATAAAAAAAGACCGCACAGGGACAGGCGCACAAAGCATTTTCGGCTACCAATGCCGATACAATCTCTCGGATGGGTTTCCTCTGCTGACCACCAAAAAGGTATTTTTGCGCGGAATTATCCACGAACTTTTGTGGTTCATCGCAGGCGATACCAATATTAAGTATCTGTTAGATAATAATGTGCACATTTGGGATGACTGGGCGGATGAGAACGGTGACTTGGGCCCCATATACGGGCATCAGTGGCGGAGTTGGCCGGCTCCGGACGGGCGCAAGATAGACCAGCTTGCAAATGTCATCGAGCAAATCAAACGCAATCCCGATTCGCGCAGGCACCTTGTGACGGCATGGAATCCGGGAGAGGTGGAGAATATGGCCCTTCCTCCCTGCCATTGCTTGTTTCAGTTTTATGTGGCGGACGGGAAACTCAGCTGTCAGCTGTATCAAAGGTCAGCCGATACCTTTTTAGGCGTGCCTTTCAATATCGCTTCTTACTCGCTACTTACCATGATGATAGCGCAGGAATGCGGATTGGGGCTCGGCGACTTCGTCCATACCACAGGGGACACGCACATCTATGTGAATCATTTCGAACAGGTGGATTTGCAACTGACGCGCACTCCCCGCGCCCTGCCTACAATGAAGCTCAACCCCGATGTCAAGAGCGTATTCGATTTCCGCATAGATGACTTCAGTCTCGAAGGCTATGACCCCTGGCCCGCCATCAAGGCTCCGGTAGCGGTATAGCCGGTAAAGAATAGTAGGAGGAAATTGAAAAGGCAATAAAAAAGACCGCTCGCGTGGCGGTCTTATTTGTTCGAAGCAATGGGAAATCGCTGCCAAAGTGTGATACGGCCCAAAACCTATCTGGTGCTGAACGCCCAAATAATCGCCTGCTCAAACTCCTCGCCAGGGCGAAGAACAGTGCTCGGATAATCGGGATGATTGGGGCTGTCGGGATAATGCTGGGCCTCAAGCGCAACAAAATCGTAATCGCTATAAATATGACCGTTCTTGCCCTTTGGGCAGCCATCTAACCAATTACCCGTATAAACCTGAATGCCGGGCTGGGTGGTGTGCATGGTCAGCACCCTTCCTGACCTGGGGGAATAAAGTTCGGCGGCTTCGCTGAGCTGGCCCTTCATATGACCATCTATCACCCAGCAATTATCATATCCCTTGCCGAATTTAAGCGCGGGGAAATCCGCCTTTATATCCTGCCCTAGGGGCTTTGGATTTATAAAATCCATAGGAGTGCCCGCCACCGGAACGGAGTCGCCCAAGGGGATAAGACTGTCGGATGTAGGAAGATATTCAGATGCATTAAGCCGAAGTTGATGGTCCAACACTGTGCCTGAGCCCTCGCCGTTGAGGTTGAAATAAGAGTGATTGGTTAGATTCAGCACCGTTGCTTTGTCTGCGCGGGCGGTAAAAGTCAAACGAAGTTCATTATCTTCACTCCACTCATAACGGGCCACTACCTTTAGATTGCCCGGATAGCCCATTTCTCCATCAGCGCTGAAATACATGAATTCCACACCGTCTCCCTCTATCCTACTCTCCCATATCTGATTTTGAAAACCATCCGGCCCGCCGTGAAGATGATTCGGACCATTATTGACAGGCAACGTGTATTCTACTCCATCCAAAGAAAACTTCCCGAGGGCAATGCGGTTGGCATAGCGGCCGGGGCATTTCCCTGCGCAAGGGCCATCTCCAAAATAACTCTCTGCATCGGGGTAACCCAATACCACATCTGCCAATTTACCGTCTCTATCCGGCACATTTATAGCCAATACTCCCGCCCCTATGCTCCCCAACTCCACGCTCGCACCTGACTTATTGATAATGGTATACTTATAAATTTCGCGGCCGGCGGCCTTTCCTAAAAGTTCTTTTGTGATTTTCATAGCGGCACAAATATACTTCATTTTCTTTGATTTGTCCGAAAATTATTATCTTTGGAAAAATCAGCCTTAATTTGACCATAACGAAAACATTAATATTTATTCTAACTAATTCATATTTATTTTAACTAACTAATATTAATTTCAACTGCATTATGATTACTCTTAAGACGAGTCTTGAGGGTTAAAAAAGAAATTTTGTTATGAAAAAATTACTGTATTCTTTAGCATTCCTTGCAAGTCTGCTAAGCATTTTTTCTTGTGAACGGGAAAACAAGCCGGGTGAACCGACCGACGGGAAGCTTGTTGTTTCCGCCGTGATTTCTGATTGGACATCCGCAAAAGTACTGCCTGAAGGAACGGCAGGAGAGGCGGGCCACATTTTCCATCCCGAATGGAAAACAGGAGACAAAATCATCGGTTATTACAACAACGGCAAGGCCGATGTTCTGCTTAATTATGAGGTGGAAGAGGTTGCAAACGGCACCGCCACCTTCAAAAAAATCGGCGCTTTCGAGGAGCCGGGGAACGGGCAAGCCGTGTATTTCGCTTATGCTCAAGGATGCGAGGCGTCTGCCCTGGCAAATGGAAAGCTTGCCATAAGCATCAAAAATCAGACTAAGAGGGCGATGCCGGTGGTGATGGGCGCAGCAGGGGTTGTCTTAGATGGCAAACTTTCCCTTTCCTTCATAAGCATAACTTCCGTAATAGGGATTAAAAACCCCACCTTGGAAGGGACTGCGGGCAGCAACATCTCGCAACTTACACTTAGCGGAAGCGGAATTGTTGCGGAAGGAACTTTGGATTTGAAGACCGCCGCATTCACTCCGTCTACAGAAAAAACTTACATCACAAAAGAGGTTGACCAAACGGAAGGGGACGGCACAATACTCGTGTCAATCTTCCCGGAGATAAGCAGCGACCTTAAACTTACTGTAATGCAGGATGGACTCGAATACTCATTATTGTGTCCGTCTCTTCAGCCTGCTGTCAACAGTTATTATTACTTCCTCTCCCCCGACTTTCAAAGGCTCGCCTCTTACATACCCATCGACTGGGAAAAAGATGTGAGCAGCAAGAATTTCGATGTAAGGTCCGGAAACGTAGATATAGTATTCAAGTCGGAGGCTCCGCCCTTCAAGAAGAATGATGTGATTACAGTTCCGGACAATCTCGGAGATTATCATATAAGGGTTGTGTCCTCGGCGGGCCCGATAGCAAAAGGCGAAAGCGGTGTATCGCTTAAGACCATTGAGGGCAAGATGGGTCATCTTTTCAAGAACCGCAGATTCACCCTGTCAACAGAGTCGGGCGTAACCACCAAGTCCCCGTTCAATTATACCTATACGCCAAGCATGGTGGAAATTTTTGACGGAACACAATATGTGCCTGTATGGGGAGGAGGCATTACAAAGTCCTCCGGAAACTTGGAAAAAGAGATTTTCTCTTGGGAGAAGAATATGGATGGCACCGCCTTGTGGGAGACCGGCCCTCTAAGCCTCTCGTGGGATAAATGTAATTTTGACATAGGGCTTAAGGGCGTGTTTGAATTCGACTTCGGTGAAGTGCCCTGGGAAGATGTAGGAGTAGGAGACCTTCAATATCTGAGCGTATATCTCGAAGGCGGATTCAATATGGAATTGGTCCTCAAAATCGCCGCTACTGCAAGCGCAGAGGTGAGCAAGGAGCTTACTCTTTTGGAAGATATAGTAAAGGCCAGATATACCTTTATGGTGGGAACAGTCCCCGTTTATGTAACGATAGGAGCGGATTTGATGGCGGAATTGGCCGCTTCCGCAGAAGGAACGGTATCTGTTTCCGGAGGCGTCGGAGCGGGAATGACGGCCAAGATGGGATGCGAATGGAGCAAGACCGGCGGAGGCAAGGCAATCCACTCTTTGGAAAAGAATTTGGAGCTTATAGGCCCGGATGTGGAGGCGCAGGCAAAGGTGGAGGGAAGCATTGCCACATATCCGGAAATAAAAATCGGGCTCTATCATGTACTTTGCCCAACCATCTCTCCAAAGCCATACATAAAAGCAGGAGCGAACGCACGATTGGTGGAGGGCGGCTATTTCGGTTGGAATGCCGGTCTGTTTTCGGGCATAGAATTGGGTCTCGAACTGAACCTGGACCTTTTCTTCTGGGAAAAAACCTTGGTGGAATTCGAGCCAATCAGCCTTTTTGAGTTGCCGATAGTAACCCTGCCGGACGGGCTCTCCCTTAAGACCGAAACTCCCGCATATATGAAGGTGGGCGAAAGCAAGGAGATAAAATACCACGCCACAAATAAAAATTACCTCAGCGGAACCGTATATAATGCCGCCGGAATGCTTGTATATTTCGAGGCGATCGGAGGAGAGCTTGACAAAGACTATGCATATACCGACAAAAACGGCGAAGTGAGCGTGAATTTCACTCTCACCGATGATAAAGAAGCAAATGTGAAGGCGCAGATAGTGGTGGGCGATGAAGAAGAGGAAGGCCCTGAAGCCGATTTATGGGAAGTGGATATCATCAACTTCCGCCTCTCTGCCACGCCGCTTACGCAAGAGGTTGCCGAAGGTGCGGATGCTTCCATTACTTTCAAACTCGAAAAGTATAGTTCAAAAACCGGAGAATGGACACCCGTGCCGAATAAAACCCTTTACTTCACCCCTGTCGGAGGCGGCTGTCCTCCCTCAGGCAATACCTCACAGGACGGTACCGTGCAAGTTACCTTTACTCCGGAGGAAGATTTCGTTGAAGGAAGCGTAACCGCCAGCTACACCACAACCGATCCCGTTGTTTGGAGCGGAGAGATTAGAGCGGAAATTACGGCGGAAGATGAAGGGGGAGAAGGAGGAGCTCTCTTGTCAGAAATCAAAAAGGCCAAGAAGATGAAGGAAAACACGCTCCGTATCGGCGGTTTGGAGAAAGATATTGAAATAGTGAAAGGAGAGCACGACTATGTATCAGTACATGAGGACAAAGAAGGAGTTTTCTACTTTGATTGGGCCAAAGAGCATCCTATATATTCATCATGCAATTTAGGTATGATTGGGAGATGGACCGAAAACATGCTTGGCGTTATTGTTGATATTATGAGTCCGGAATTTATTCAAAGCGAATGTTATGTTGGTTTACTCAACTTAGAATACCACGATGGTTCAGATATACCTGACGAATATTATTTCGCAACATATGATACAAATGACAATACACGCCTTGTCGAAGGAGGATTTTTAATTAATAAACTTACCAATGGCCATTACACCTTGCAATTGTATCTCAAGAGAGAAGACGGTCTGCAGGTATGGGGGAGTTTAAGGACCACATCTGTAGATAACCCAGAGCAATAATAACTCGAACTTTTCTTAAACGCATTTTGCGAGCGGAGCTCCCTACGCGGCCTTGCCGCCAAAGAGCTCCGCTCTTTTTATTGACTTTCATTATCGGCACAATTTTATTACTTTTGTTGTTACGTTATTTGGTGAGGGAAAACTCTCGATTTTAGCAATGAAGCAGAAAGATGATAAAACACAGGCGCGGCCGTTCATAAAGTGGGCAGGGGGAAAAACCCAGCTGCTTGATGAAGTGCATAAATCACTTCCCCGCGACTTTGCACGACGGGAAAACCTGACCTATGTGGAGCCCTTTGTCGGTGGAGGAGCTGTATTATTCAAGCTTCTTTGGGAATATCCCAATATAAAAAAGGCCGTCATCAACGATATTAATCAAGACCTTATAAACACTTACCGCGTAGTTAAAGAAGAGCTTGAAGCTCTGATTGACGAGCTCTCTAAGATTCAGGCGGAATATCTTCAGATGGGAGAAAATGAAAGAAAAGAGTATTTCCTTACAAACCGCACCCTTTTCAATTCAAAACAAAGTTCAAGGGTAAAAGCAGCCGCCTTATTCATCTTCTTAAATAGAACTTGCTTCAACGGCCTGTATCGCGTAAATTCAAAGGGAGAATTCAATGTTCCGCACGGCAGATATAAAAATCCCCGCATCTGTGATGCCGATAATCTCAGGGCCGTTTCAGCCGTCCTGCAAAAAGTAGAAATTCTCTGCGGCGATTTTGCCGAAACAGAGCGCTATGCCGGACCGGACACCCTCTATTACTTGGATCCGCCCTATAAGCCCATCACAGAAACATCCTCTTTCACCTCATATACAAAAAGCGGCTTTGACGATGCAGATCAAATCCGCCTAAGGGACTTCTGCAATAGAATAACAAAGAAAAAGGCGTTATTTATTGCCAGCAATTCCGACCCGAAAGAAACAAATGCGAAAGAGACTTTTTTCGACAACATCTATCAGCACTTTTCCATCAAGCGCGTTTCTGCTGCAAGAATGATAAATTCCAATCCATCCGGCCGCAGCCCTATACGAGAGCTGATGATTTCTAATATTATAAATAAATAGATATGAGAGATTTTACAGAATGGCTGGCAGGATTCCGCTCTGCAATAGCCGGATATAAGTATTATACCGACTTCGACAAAATCTACCGAAATGTGGACAACATCCGTGTGGAGCTTAATATTATGAACTCCCTGATAGGATGTGAAAACATTGAGGAAGAGTTTGTAAATTTATATCGGCGCTACCCCGAAATTCTGAAGTGCATTCCCATCCTCATTGCAAAACGCGAAACAGATATTCTAACTGTTGATTTTGACGGCGAACATATATACAACTTCAAGGAAAAGAATTATCCGATTGAGGACTATGTGACATTTATGCGCGAGACAGGGCTGTTCGACCTTATGCAAAAGGGGCATATCCAAAACCTTGTGGACTACGTTACCGGAGTGGAAGCGGGGCTTGATTCAAATGCACGGAAAAATCGAGGCGGCCATTTTATGGAAGATTTAGTGGAGAGTTATCTTATAAAAGCGGGATTGACAAAGGATAAGGATTATTTCAAAGAGATGTACATACATGAGATTGAAGAAACGTGGGGAGTTGATTTATCTTGTATTTCCAATGAAGGAAAAACAGAGAAACGTTTCGATTTCGTGATAAAGCGCCCTGATATTATTTACGGAATTGAAACCAACTTTTACGCCAGCAGCGGCTCCAAACTAAACGAAACCGCACGCAGTTACAAAAACATTGCACTTGAAACCAAAGATTTGACATTTTTCAAATTCGTATGGATAACGGACGGGCATGGCTGGGGTTCGGCAAGGAATAATCTGAAAGAAACCTTTGAGGTGCTGGAACATCTCTATAACATCTCTGACCTTGAGGAAGGAGTGATTTCCTCGAAACTCGTGTAATCCCTATGCTCAAACCCTATTATAAATCCAACGACAAAAACTTTACCTTACTCAAAGGCGATTGCATAGAACTTTTGGATTCTTTCGACTTCGAGTTCGATATGATTTTCGCCGACCCGCCGTATCATCTTTCAAATGACGGCATAAGCATACAAAGCGGAAAGCCGGTATCAGTAAACAAAGGCTCTTGGGATAAATCTAAAGGGTTTGAGGAAGATTATAAATTCGACAAAAAGTGGCTTTCTGCCTGCCGTGAGCATTTGAAGCCTGACGGAACAATCTGGGTAAGCGGCACATATCACAATATTTTCTCGGTGGCTCGTTGTCTTACTGAGTTGAATTTTAAAATCCTCAACTGCATCACTTGGGTGAAAACCAATCCTCCGCCCAATCTCTCGTGCCGTTACTTTACTTATTCGGCAGAATATATCCTTTGGGCTCGGAAAGAACAGAAGGTTGCTCACTTTTATAACTATGAATTAATGAAAGAAATCAACGGCGGCACTCAAATGCGCGATGTTTGGACTCTGCCCGCTATTGCTCCTTGGGAAAAGTCGTGCGGTAAACATCCAACCCAGAAGCCGCTCTGCGTTCTTTCACGCATTATACAGGCCTCAACCAAGCGCGGAGCTTGGATTCTCGACCCTTTTACGGGAAGCAGCACCACCGGCATAGCCGCCGCATTGCTTGGACGCAGATTTCTCGGAATTGATCAGGAAGAAAAATTTTTGGAAATGAGCAAAGCCCGCCGCGAAGAACTCAACAGCTACAAGCGAAGAGAAGAGCTTTTGGGTAAATTGGAAAAGCAAGCTAAGCTTTTTAAAGACAGTGACATTCGCATACTTGCCGAGCCGGAAGTTTTTGATGGACGGGACTTGCCATTTTGATTGACTTTTTGTGGAAATTACCCCATTTTCACCTTGCGGAATTGTATAAAACAGGTGTGTTTTACCTTGCGCTTTTGTATAAAAAGGGCATGTTTTACCTTGCGGAATTGTAAATTTTACTATATTTGCAATTGTAAATCAATATTTTATGCTAAACAGGAAAATTTACGACAGTCTGGAAAGCTTTTTCAAGACAGACAAGAGGGCGCTTCTCCTTACAGGCGCCCGTCAGATTGGCAAGACATTCTCTATTCGGGAGATAGGCGCAAAATGCTTCGACTTGGTTGTGGAAATCAATTTCCTCAAACATAAGGATGCCATTCAGACTGTTAGCGAGGCGAAAGATTCAAAGGACCTTCTCTTGAGACTATCCCTATTCTCCAAAAAAGAATTTATCCCCGGAAAGACATTAATCTTCTTCGACGAAGTGCAGGAATGCAAGGAGATTGTAACGGCAATCAAGTTCCTTGTAGATGAAGGCAGCTACAGATATGTGCTGAGCGGCTCGCTGTTAGGAGTAGAGTTGGAGGACATCAAGAGTGTCCCTGTCGGCTATATGAGCATAATGCAGATGTTTCCTTTAGATATGGAGGAGTTTGCGGAAGCCATAGGAATTTCAAACATGGTGCTGGATTCAATCAAAGAGGCATATAATACAAAAACGCTTGTTGATGCTTTTGTGCATCAGAGGATGCTGGACTTGGTTAAGCTTTACTTGCTCGTAGGAGGGATGCCTGCGGCAGTACAGAAATATGTAGAAACAAACAATCTTCGCAGCGTTTATCTTGAGCAACAGGATATTATTAAGTTATATAAAATGGATATAACCAAATATCAAAGGGAGAAGAAGTTGCAGATAGAAGAAGTTTACAACCTAATTCCTGCCGAGTTGAACTCAAAGAACAAAAGGTTTAAGTTCAAGAGTCTGGATAAAACAAGCCGATTCAGCAAATATGAGGATTCCTTCTTGTGGCTGAAAGATGCCGGAGTGGCTATTCCCGTATACAATGTCGCTGAGCCGCGTTCTCCGCTAATTCTGAATAAGCAGAACAATAGTTTCAAACTATTTCTGAATGATGTAGGATTGTTGGCGGCCACCTATGCCGGAGATTTCCATAAAAGAATAATGTTGGACGAATTGAACATTAATTTTGGAGCTATATTCGAGAATCTGGCCGCTCAGGAGCTGTATGCTCATGGTTTTGCCACCGACGACCACAACCTTTTCTATTTCAACAGCAAGAAGCAGGGCGAACTTGACTTTGTTGTGGAAGATTGCGGGAAGACAATCCCGATAGAAATAAAATCGGGCAAAGATTATGAGCGCCACAAGGCATTAAACAAGGCTCTTGAAAATAAAGAATATGCTATAGAAGAGGCTTTGGTTTTCTGCCAAGACAATCTCAGCCTTTCCGGCAAAATTACATATCTCCCCATCTATATGCTTATGTGCTTGCACAAAACCGAGGTGGAAGATGTTATATATAAATACGATCTTAGCGGCCTGAAGTAAGTTCCGTATTATGCGCCTAAAAAATTATATCCTTATTTTATGATAACCCGAATATTTAAAACGCTTACGATAGGGGCGATTGCCCTTGCGGCAACATTAAACATTACAAGCTGTGATGATGTTAATGTTTCTACGCGGCAATTATGTCCGTCATATGTGGTTTGTTACGTTGAGCTTAATTCTATTGTTCTCTGGGAGGTGCAAAACACAACAAACTGCATTCTTATACACCATGGGAATGACCCTGTTGTTTGTTACGCTTTAACCAGCACAGGGAAGGAAAAAGAAATGTACGATTCTTTATGTCGTAAGCATAATGATACGAATTACAACAAGTATCGTTCTTTCATGAAGCATATTCCATATGGTTCTGTTGCCTATAACGACTGCGATTTCACATCAATCGAAATAAGTTCCGATACCGACTTTGATGAAGCTCATCCTGCCGGTACGAATCTATCCGATGTGGTCCGCTTCATGTCATATTCTCCATATCCATTCATAATGAGCGGTTATAAGTCATATTTTTATTACGATTCTGCCGCACAATCCGAATCCTTCAATAATTATATGCCGTTTTATATAGGAGGAGAGGCTTTCCGAAGTGAGACCGCCGCCACCTGCTACCCCATTGATAAAATGGTAAAAGACTTGGTGCCGGAAGATTTGATTTTGGTAGGTCACGACGGCCCCGGACTTATCGGCATGCTTTGTTTTGAACAGCTTCCGTCCTCTGCCGGAGAGCACACTATCACGGTCAAAATTTACACCGATAACGACAAGGTGCTTTCGAATACCATTAAAATGACTTTCAGTCAATAAAACAGTTGTTTTTGGCGTCCGATGTACGATGTGGTAAATGAATTCAGGCTTTTTTCTGTAAATCTAGTTTGGATTGTGCTGAAGGGGTTTTCAATTGAGAGATTTTTGTAAATTTGCAACACTGCTATGAAGCAATTGAAGCGGCTGTTTGTTGTAATTGCAATTTTAGTTTTGACACCGCTCACTGTATTGGCGCAAAGGGCCACGGTGAGCGGCTATATTACAGACCAGCGGACAGGCGAGACGCTCATAGGGGCAGGTTTTGTGGAGGGAGGAACGGGCGCAGTCACCAATGCCTACGGCTTTTATACCCTTACCGTTCCTAAAGGCCGACACAGTTTCATCTGCTCATACGTGGGTTACGCCCAGCAAACCATCAATATAAATTTACAGAGGGATACAAGCATCAATATCGCCCTCGTGCCGGAGAGTACCCTTAAAGCGGCAACGGTGGTGGCCAGCAAGGATGCCGGCATAAAGAGCACCAAGATGAGCGCGATAGAGCTGCCGATGCAGCTTATAAAGCATACTCCGGTGCTGTTCGGCGAGCACGATGTGCTGAAAACAATACAACTTATGCCCGGCGTTCAGAGCGGCACGGAGGGGTTTTCGGGCATCTATGTCCGCGGAGGCGGACCTGAGGAAAATCTCCTTCTGCTCGATGGCATCTCCCTTTACAGCGCCGAACATCTCTTGGGCATTCTTTCCATCTTCCAACCGGAAGCGGTTAAAAAAGTCACCCTCTACAAAGGCTCCTTCCCCGGCAGATACGGCGGTAGAATATCTTCCATTATAGACATCCGCACAAATGACGGCAACCTCAAAGAATTTCACGGAACGGTGGGGATAGGGGCGCTTACGGATAAAATCCATCTCGAAGGGCCAATCATCAAGGATAAACTTGCCTTCAGCATAAGCGGCAGAGCCCTACACTCTTTTCTCTACACTCCAATCATCCATAGATTAGCCGATAAGCCGGTAAACTATTATTTCTACGACCTCAACGGCAAACTCACTTGGCGCATTTCCGATAAAGACCGCCTTTTCTTCAACGTTTACCACGGCAGGGACCTTTTTTATTATAAAGACTCTATTGAAGATAGTTTCCCTTTTTATAAAGATGAAGATATAGATGAGGGGATTGAGAGCAGAATGTATATGAGCCAAGCTCAAAAAATAAATATACATTGGGGCAACACCCTCACTGGCTTGCGCTGGAATCATGTGTTCAACAGCAAACTCTTTTCGAACACCACTTTGGCATACACGCGCTACAAAATGCACGTAGGGCTTGACATTATGGAAGGAATGCGGCAAAAAGATGCTACAACAGGAGAGGTGTCGGGCTACAAAAACAAATACGGCTTCGACTATAACTCCGGTATGCGCGATATTACGGCAAAAATCGATTTCGATTATAACCCAACCCCAAAGCATCTCGTTAAATTCGGAGCAGAATATGTGCGCCATACCTTTATTCCCGAAACGGCGGGCGGATTTGCTTCGGAAATGAGTTTCGGAGGGCAAAACACCGCCGTTGATACGGTGATAACTTCAGGCAATAAAATCTTGAACGGACACGAAGCGAGCGTTTATGCCGAAGATGATTTTATGCTCGGAAAACGGCTGACCTTGAACCCGGGCCTTCGTTTTGCCTTCTTCCACACTCAGGGGACCCCCTATTGGAGCCTTGAGCCTCGCATGAGCGTAAAATTCGACTTTACGGAAGATTTATCTACCAAAGCCGCCTATTCCCGCATGGCGCAATATGTGCATCTGCTTTCACCTTCTGCCATTACCCTCCCCACCGACCTTTGGGTTCCTATTACCGACAAAATAAAACCGGTCACTTCCGACCAGGTTTCGTTGGGCTTCTATTTTACAGGTCTGCAAGGCTGGGAATTCTCCCTTGAAGGCTATTTTAAATGGATGCATAATATTTTGGAATACAGGGACGGCACCTCCTTTTTCGGCAACAGCGCAAATTGGCAGAATAATGTGGAGATGGGAGAAGGCCTCGCGCGAGGCGTGGAGCTGTTTATAGAAAAAACCTTGGGAAGCACTACCGGCTGGCTCGGCTACACCTTGGCATGGAGCGACAGGCGATTCCCGGATGGAAGCATAAACGACGGCAAATGGTTCCCATACCGCTATGACCGCAGGCATAATATCTCTCTTGTGGTAAATCATAACTTCGGGCGCGGGCTTAATCTTTCCGGCACCTGGACTTTCGCTTCGGGAAACACCATGACCATCCCCGAAAGGGAAACCGTAGTGCTTACCCCCGACGGCCGTATAATCGAGATGAGCTATATTTCCGGCCGAAACAATTACCGCCTTCCTCCATCTCACAGGCTCAATTTGGGCTTTTCGTGGACGAGAAAGAAAAAGCGCGGCTCCGCCGTTTGGGACCTCTCTGTCTATAATGTATATAATCAAAAGAACCCTAATTTCGTGTTTGCCGAGACTTATTCAAAGACCGGTGCTAACGGCGTTACAGAAAGCAGAGTTGAACTGACAAAACTTACTATACTGCCAATAATACCCTCAATAGGATGGACAAGAAATTTCTAATACTTTTTCTGCTTGCGGCTACGGCATGCGTTACAGAAATGGAATACAAACCCATCAGCTCGGGCAATCAGATTATCATGAATTCCCTTATGAGCGTAGGGGATGAGCAGCATGTGGTTTTTCTGGCGCTCAGCACCCCCGGCTCTGTGGAAAAAATAACGGGTGGCGCAGGTGTGGAATGTTATATAAACGGCGCTTTGGTCGTAACAGCAACAGAATATAATGTAAATCTATGGCCCGGAACATTAAATTGCATGCGCGCTTTTGCATTCGAGGCTGAGTTTAAGGCGGGAGATGAGGTGGAGATTGTCGCGGAGGCGGGCGGGCACAAAATCTCTTCTACCGTAGTTGTGCCCTCGCAAGCTGTTCTTGGCAAGGTGGATACCTTAACCGTAAATGATGATGATGAAAGCTACCTTTCTTTTTCGGTTAATATGAGCGATAAGGGTCCGAACGAAGACTATTATGAAATTAACATTAAACACAAAGCTGAAATCGAATTATACAAAGAAGGTGTTCTTATTGGAACCCAAAATTATTTGGATTACTGCTGGATAGATTGCAGCGATGATATAATTTTATCGGAAGGAAATATTGCTTCCGACGATTTCACTGAAGCTTTCACTTGGGGTTCTCAAAACTATTACGGAGCCTTCCCCGACAGGCAGTTCAACGGAAAAGATGTGGTGCTTAAACCCAAAGTGAATAAAACAGATTTTGAAATAGTTATAAATTATTCCATTGACGGAGAGAAAGCGGACAGCATATACATAAAGCCCTCGGCGATTGTAACGGTTTCACACATACAAGGACGTCATTATTATTATCTGAAAGCTCTTAACGAAATAATGTCTGGTAGTTTCGCAGATTTATCCTTAGAACAAATATCCATTCCCGACAACGTGAAAGGAGGCATAGGCTTCGTGGGAATAGGGAATTCCGCCTCTGTGGAAATCAAGCTCCCGTCAGGGGAAATAAAGATTGAAGATGATGGAAATTAATTCCGCCTCCATTAATCAAATCTGATTTAGATACAAATAGGTGTAAAATTCAAAGATTTTATGTAAGTTTGTGAACGTATAAATTTAACTGCTTATGAAAACACGTATCAGTCTTCCCCTTATCATAACAGTGATGTTCCTTGCCGGCGCTACTCTTTTTGCTCAAGAGGAAAAGCGTCCGCCGAGAGACCTTGTTATAGCCCAATTGGACACCGTGGGCACATGCAGCGAACTCGCCATGACACGCACCCAGGGATGGGTAATGGTTTACGACAAAGGCTGGGCGGCTTATGACGCTCCCCCTGCCTGTATGAATTTCATGCGCGCCGCAACAAGAGGCGGAATGGTAATTCGCGTATGCAGGATAACTGAAAGCGGCAACTGGTTGGTGATTGCCGGCGCCAATGCCTTCAGCTACACGGTTGCAGTACCTCAAGCCCTTAAAGACAAACTCATGGAGATGAACCAGCAGAGCAGATTCATAACCTCTGTAGATTTCAACGACTATGATGAGTGGGTGCTCCTTGCCGGAAAAGATGTATTTGCATCGGACCCCGCAACCGAGGCCTGGATTAAAGAAGGGATAAACCAGTATGGCCGTCCTCTAAGCGTCTGCCTTACGGAAGATGCCACCATAGTGGTGTTCGGCGGCGGTTATCTGTCGAGAGGTTATGTCCCTGCAACGCTTAAGGCATGGCTGGCTCAACCCCCGTTCAGAATCGACTGCGTGAGGGTGTTCGGCGACTATTGGTTCATTGCAAACGGTCAGGGCAAATACAGGTGCGACCTCGGCGACGGACCGAAGTCCAACTAAAATAAGATGCTTTAGCCTACACTATCTACTCATCGGCACTCTGCCTGCTGAGGAGCGTGATTATTTTCTCCAACGGTGCATCTTTGGCTAAAATCCGCTTTTCTGCATCCAGCAGATAAAGCGAGGGAATGGCGCGTACATCATAAAGAACCTCGTTGCGGATGACAAATTTATAGTCGTAGCCGTTGTACCACTTTTCGGGATAGTGCTGTATATATTCATACCAATCGTTGATTTGGTCATCTATGTAAATGTTTACAACCGCCAATCCGCCGTTATCCACCATCTCGCCGAATTGCGAATTAATTTGGCTGATAATCTCTTTGCAGGAGCCGCAGCCCGGATTGGAAAAGAAAAGAAGGGTATAGGGAGCGGAAATGCCATGCAAAGTGAAGACGGAGCCATCCATCTTGCGGGCGCTGAAATCCGGAGCGATGGTGCTGCGCTGATTAAGCGCACACACCATGGCCTCGTAGCGATAGGCCGGCCTCATATCCTCCCTTGTTAGCGGACTCTCGGCAAGCCCTTGAACAAAAGGAAGATATAAATCCTCATCCCGCATAGGAGAATTGGGATTATAAAGATAATCCGCCACCATCTGCGTAAACTGCGTATAGAATTGCGATAGAGTATCCCTCCTTTGCACCTCGCACACCCCCTCAAAAAACTTAGCCACATATTTTTGGGCATCTTTCAATGGCGCCATCCCCAAAATCGCAATATAATTGGAAAGCGCCTGCTCCAATTCCCCTCTCTTCACCCCCAACACAAAAGCGGAATCCGTCTGCCCTGTGCCGGCCAAATAACCGTCCCAATAATGGCTGCAGGTATATTCCACGCGGTCTTGCTGGTCGGTATAAGCCTCAGGTACAGTCACTTTCGGGAAAGGACGGGTTGAGGGAACGGCTTTTTTGCTTCGAGGGCCTCCGCAAGCTACCGCCAACAACAGCAAAAGCGTAGAAATTATTTTTAATCTTTTTAACACTATTAATTGAAATTAAATATTCTTGCTTTAAAACGTTGACAAGGATTTTATTTGGACCGGCTCATAAAATTGCCTTATCATAAAAATTCTGCTAAATTTACGAAAATTTTAGAGAAGGCTATCCGATGACCGCTTTATACCGAAAATTATCGCTCTTCATATTTTTGATTTCAGTGAGTTTTCCGCTTTCGGGGCAATTTACCGCTTCCGGCACCGACCCTGCAAAAGTAAAATGGAGTTATATTGAAACAGCGAATTATAAAATAATCTATCCTCGCGGCCTGGACTCTTTGGCCTTTGAATATGCCAACAGTTTGGAGAAGTACTCGGCCGTATTGGGCAACACCTGCGGATATTTTCCCAATGAAAAATACCGTAAGCCCATGCCTGTGGTGCTGCATCCTTACAATTCTTACTCTAACGGCTTTGTGTCGTGGGCACCGCGCAGTATGAACTTGTTTACCACTCCCGAAGCCTATGACCCTGAAAGCACCCCTTGGATGGACCAGCTTGCCGTTCATGAGGGCAGACATGTGGCTCAAATGCAATTTGTGCGGGGAGATAGATTTTTCAGAGGGATGGAAGGCATAATAGGCGAGTTATGGGCCGGAGCCGCATCTGCCATTTGGCCGGGGCCTGTGTTTTTTGAGGGAGATGCTGTTGTAGCTGAAACCGCTCTTACCAAAGGAGGACGCGGCAGGAGCGCTCAATTCCTTGAATACTATCGGGTTTCATTCGCCGACAGCTTGTACAGGAATTTTTGGCAGTGGCGGTATTCTTCACAAAAACGTTACACTCCCGACTATTATCGCGCCGGCTATATACTCTTCGCCGGCATGCGCACCACCTTTGACGAGCCTAAATTCACCAATTATTATTATTCGCGCCTGTTCGGTAAAAAATTATATCCTTTCTATAATCTGCAGAAGAGCGTAAAAGAGGTTTCGGGTCTTAAATTCAAAGATGCTTTCCGAAAGATAGAGGAAGATTTCGGGGCTGAATGGGCCGCAAACGACTCTCTGCGAGTTCCGGAAACCTTCGGCAAAAGAGTGACTGCCGAGCCTCGCCTTTATCATCAATTCAGCAGCATCCGTCCTGCGGAAAATGGCCTCTATGCCACAAGAAGGGGGCTTTCGCTGCCGGAAGAGCTCGTATTTGTAGGCTATGGCGGAAAGGTCAAGCGACTCAGCGCATTCAGTTCTCTCCATTCCCGACTATCAGGCGACTACAAAAACGGCCTTTATTGGACTGAATATAGGGCTAACCCTCGCTGGGAACTCAGTTCCACCTCTGTTCTGCGAAGCTACAATGGCACTAAAATCACCCTTGCGAAAGGAGAGCGCTATTATAACCCCATGCGCAGCGGAGACAGCATCTCGCTTACATCTTATCTCCCTTCCGGCGAAATGGGCATTGCCGTTTTAGATGCCAAAACTGCTTCTAAAAAGGCGTTTTTCCGTTCTCCCGACGGGCTTCAACCTGTGGAAAGCGTTATTAATAATAAGGAACTCTACGCCTCAGGCATAAGCTCAGATGGTTTTGGAATTTACCGTCTGCCCGATTGGGAGTGCGTGCTTGGTCCCTCCAATGTGATGATTAAGGGGCTCTTTGAAAAGGACGGGGCGCTTTGGTTTACCTGCGACCTCAGCGGAGTTGATGAACTCTATTCTTTTGATGTTTCTTCCGGCTCTCTGATTCAGCGCACATCAACCAAATTCGGCGCAGATGACTTCTGCTTTACCGATGGCAAAATGTATTTTACCCAGCCCGGAGTAAAAGATAAAGCCATTTATTGCATTCCGGAAGACTCCCTGCTGAGTCGCAAAGTGGTTTTCGAGCCTCTTCCAAGACCCCGCGCCGACAAGCTTTCCGCACAGGAAATAATGAAGCCGCAAGAGGATTTTGTAGCCCAAACGAGCAGGCCGAAAAACTATTCCAAATCTGCAAATTTGTTTAAATTCCACTCTTGGGCTCCTTTGTATGTAGAATACGACATTACGAGAACTATGGCATACGATCAAACTTCGATGCCTGCCCTGCCCGGAGTTTCTTTCTGGTTTCAAAACGACCTTTCCTCCTCCTACGGCCAAGTGGGAATTTCTTACGGGCCACATATCAATGCTGAAAACAAATTAGCTTGGCGCCCTGCTGCACATGCGCAGTGGGTTTATACAGGCCTGCTTCCCGTTTTGGAGGTAAAGGTTGACTTTAATCGCAGGAGCGCAGTGTACAATAATTTCAATATTGAAAAAACGCCCGAGAATCGCATTGTCGCTACGTCTGTGACACAAATCTTGGAAAAACCCTATTTCGAACTCGCCCTCGGCAGCTATCTCCCCCTCTCTTTCTCCTCCGGAGGATGGAGAAGAGGAATAATCCCATCTTTCTTTTTAACCATCAACAATGATGAGTTCAGGCTTATTACCGAAGAGAATATAAGGATTTCTCAGCATTTTGAATACAAAAAAAATATGGGGCTGTTCACCAATATAGGGCTTAAGGTATACACAATGCTACCCACGCCGTCATCTTGCATTTTCCCCCGCTGGGGCATAGGCGGCGAAATGGTTTTCATGGATTATCCCCTGATGCGACAGACCTACGGCAAAGTGGCGGCGGGCGGCTTATATACATATGTTCCGGGCATTCTGCGCACGCATGGCCTGCGCCTTGCCGCATCTACATCGATGAATTACGGTAGCGACTGGAACCGGACTTTTAAATATTCCGCCTCTGCCGAATACGCCATGCCCTTCCTTGCCCTCGATTGGAGCGGGCTTTCCCCATGGTTTTATGTAAGGAATTTTGAACTGAGGGGCTATTTTTCGGTTGATAATACTATAGTGCAACCACGTTTCGGAGGGGAAATCAGCACCGCCCCCCAAGCATACTTCGGGGCATCGCTTGCAGTACATCTCGGCAATTTCCTCTGGGTGCCTTACGACACTCTCTTGGGTATAAAATATCTCTACAACCCCATCAACGAGGCTTTATCCGGCGTCTCGCTTATCTTTTCGGTAGACTTGTAAAGTAGCGGAAAAGCAAATCAACGGAAAAGAGTACGTATGTGCACTTTCGTAAATATTATTAACTAAAAAATCTTTTCCGTGTCCACTCTGGACGTCTGCTGCAAATAGCGCAGTTTGGCCTTTCAAATTTCGGGAAATAACGCAGTTTAGAAGTCAAAATATCGGGAAATAGCGCAGTTTAGAAGTCAAAATATCGGGAAATAGCGCAGTTTGATTGCTAAAAAATTGACTTTTAGTGCAGTTATTGTGGGATTTTTCCATATATTTGCATAGAATCAATAAAATATAGTTATATGACTTCATTTGATTTAGTAAGAATTCTAAGCGATCAGAAATCAGAGCTTGAACAAATTGATGTTTCTCAATTATGCCCGAGAAAAGAAGAGGCGCAGTTTGAACTTGAAAGCGACCTTGCGCAGGTTGTAATCGGCGTAAGACGGAGCGGAAAATCTATGCTCTGTCTTAAAGTGCTCAAGGAGTCCGGAAAAACATTTGGATATGTAAATTTCGATGATGAGTTACTTGCTGACCTTAGTAAAAAAGACCTGCATACCGTTCTTGAAGCGGCATATATGGTTTATGGGGACTTTGACTATCTCTTCCTTGACGAAGCGCAGAATGTCCCCGGGTGGCATCTGTTCGTCAATAAGCTTTTGCGGCAGAAAATACATATCATAATTACCGGCTCCAATGCTAAACTATTGAGTAGCGATCTTGCTTCGCATCTTACAGGACGATATAACGAAATTACATTGTATCCGTTCAGTTTCGAAGAGTTCTGTATTATGAAAGGCCTTGACACAAAAAACATGACTACAAAAAATCAAGCTTTCATAAAGGCGGCATTTGAAGAATATTTAAGAAATGGAGGATTCCCTGAAACATTCAAACTCAAGAACAAGCGAAAATATATGTCCTCGCTCCTATCTGCCATCATAAATAAAGACATTGCGAAAAGGTTCCGAATCCGCTATCCGAAGGCTCTGGAAAATATGGCAAACTATATTATAGACAATTTCTGCCAAGAAGTAGTCCCGTCCACTTTGGCAGAATTGTTCGGATTCGGCTCATTTCATACGGCAGAGAACTACTACTCTTATATGAAACAAGCTTTTTTGTTTCAAGGTATTCACAAGTTCTCGTTCAAAAGCGCACAGAGAATTAGAGGCGAAAAGGCCTATCTGGTAGATGTGGCTTTCCAATCGGAAAGAGAAGACACGCTCACGTCAGAAAATCTGGGATTGCGATTGGAAAACATTGTTTACATTGAATTGCTGAGAAGGTATAAGCAGCAGAATCTTGATGTTTTTTATTTTCGTGACGACTTCGAGGTCGATTTCGTAATAGTTGATAAAACTAAGATTCTTGAGCTGATCCAAGTCACATTTGTAATGGACAAGCCCTCCACCAGAAATCGAGAAATAAATGGTCTTAAAAAGGGTGCAGAGCGACTGAATTGCGAAAACCTTACTTTAATTTCTCTGTCCGAAAGAGGCACAGAAGAATATGAGGGACACAAAATCAACAAATATACGATTGTTGATTGGTTGCTTGGAAATCAGATTTAAGTTTTACTGCGGGGTAAGTTGTGTAAATAGTAAAATATTTTACTATTTTTGCGGTTGACTTTTGTTTCTAGGACTTAAACTTTGAGCTGATGAAAGCAACCAAGAAGAATTCTGATATTTCAAAATTATGGAAAAGCGAAGACTGGCTGGCTTGCTGGATAGGCTTCGTTGTAATAGCCATAGCCATTGTGGCTGTGCTTACAAAGGCATTCGATTTTTCCGCTGTTAAATTTGCAACCTGGACTTGGGGCGAACAACTTTCAGATGCAGCCGCAGCCAAAGTGGTTCCTTTGGGGCAACAACTTGGAAGCTGGTCTTTCTGGATTAAAACTCTACGCACCTTCCTTGTGCTTGGCGTCCTCTTTACCATCGGCGTCAAACTTCAAGGCGAAAAAGCCAAAGACTATGTCCCCGCATTCATCGCCCTCTTTGTAATTTCATTGGTGGTGCGCATGATAAGTGCGGAATTCACCCTCAACCGCTATCTCGAATGGGCTTTCTGGGCCCTTCTAATCGGCCTTCTCATCTCCAATACCGTAGGCATTCCCAAATGGCTCAAACCCGCCATCCGCACCGAGTTTTATATTAAAACCGGACTTGTAATCATGGGCTTCAGCGTGCTTTTCAGCAATATCGCCAAATTCGGCCTTTACGGAATTGCCATCGCTTGGGTGGTTACTCCAATTGTAATTATCTGCATGTATTGGTTTGGAACCAAAGTATTGAAGATGCAGGACAAGAGCCTCGTGATTACCCTGTCTTCGGCCACTGCGGTTTGCGGAACTTCGGCCGCCATAGCCACGGGGGCTGCATCCGGCTGCAATAAAAAAGACCTCTCCATCGTGATTTCCATCTCTATCATCTTTACCATTCTGATGATGGTATTAGAGCCCGTCATTCTCAAAGCATTGGAAGTACCCGAAATTATGGCAGGCTCGCTTATAGGAGGCACAATAGATTCCACCGGTGCTGTGGCCGTTGCCGGCAGCACCTTCGGAAGCGGCAGTGTGGCCGAAAAGTCTGCTGTGTTAGTGAAGATGATTCAAAACATCCTTATCGGATTTGTGGCTTTCTTCGTCGCCATCTTCTTTGCTACCAACGTGAATAAGCAGGAAGGCGAAAAAGTGGGCCCCGGTGAAATCTGGCGCCGCTTCCCCAAATTCATAATCGGCTTCTTCGTAGCATCTTTAGTGGCATCTTTCATAGTCCAACCGCTTGCCGGTCCGGAAGGCGTAGGCGCTATAAACAAGGTGCTTGACCAATATAAAAACTGGTGCTTCGTGCTCGCTTTCACCAGCATCGGGCTCGATACCAATTTCAAGGAGCTGATTAAGCGGCTGCAGGGAGGAAAAGTCGTGTGGCTTTATGTGATAGGCCAAACCTTCAATATCATCCTCACTTGGGCTATGGTATGGTTTGTTCTTTCGGGAAGATTCTTCCCCATCCCTGTACTTGACTAATAAAGCTAAAAAACTATTCCGCGTGATAACCGCAGTGTTTTGCATTGTGGTTATTATCGCTTGCATTTACATCATGGTGAAGGGAATAGGTCTTTCCGACGACCTTGACTTCGGCGCCGGAGCTTATTATTATGCCGACATCCCTGAATTTTACGAAACCTTCGGGGTAATGGATGCCTTCAAGCCGACCCTTCCGTATATTGTTTATGTGTTGATTTTCCTCGCCTGGGGAGTGCTGATGTATCTCCTTTGGAAATGGGTGGACAAGAGGTAGGGGAGATTATTGTTCAATATATTTCAGCCAGCGTTCAAGCGCGGCATCAAAATCGACCCTTTGTTCTTCAAGTATATCCTCTTCGGTTTCGAATCTGCTGCCGAAACCCCAACCATGTCCGCCTTTGGTGTAGATGTGCAATTCTCCCGGGACAGAGTTGCGCAGAAGAGCCTGGTAATACATGATGGAATTGTTGGGGTCGACTACTTTATCATCCTGACTTAATGCGATAAATGCCGGAGGAGTAGACGGCGAGACTCTTTTTTCCAAAGAATAATGGTCAATCAGTTCCTGACTCGGATTAGCTCCGATAAGATTTTTTTTCGTTCCTCCGTGTGATATTTCTGTAAAAGAGATGACGGGATAAATCAGAATGCTGAAATCAGGTCTGGTATCGGCATCAACAAATAGAGTGGAGGCGGAAGCGGCAAGGTGGCCGCCGGCTGAAAAACCTGCAACTCCAATCTGTCTAACCCCCCAGGACTTTGCATTTGCCCTGCAATAGCGAATCGCATTTTGAACATCCGTAAGAGGGACTTTGTGATGCCCATTCGGCAGTCTGTACACTACAACGCAGGCTGCGATGCCTCTTTCAAGAGCCCATGCGGCCATTTTGGCCCCTTCGTGATAAGACCATACGTTTCGATATCCCCCTCCCGGACAAATCACAATCATTTGACCATTGCATTTTTTCGGAAGGTATATGTTGATAAAAGGGTCTGTGACAGATTTATAAACGTGCTCATGAATTTCCCCCATAGGTTCAGTTATCATATTGCTTTCGCCGGGGCCGAGCGCAATACCGGTTTTGCCTGTCTGTCCGTCCGGATACAGTTTCAAGGTCATTGTCGGCTTTGGAAGACTATAGCCTAAAGCACAAATAAGTATCGTAGTTGCCAGGGTTAGGATTCGTCTGTTTTTCATAATTTGGTCTTTCGGAATTATAATTTTATAAATATAGTAAAAAACAGTTCATATTTTACCAAAAGATGCAACGAAAAAACCAATCTTCCGAGAAGGTTGATGTACCTGCTTTGGAAAGGGTGAAGAAACGCTGATTTTTAGTATATTTGTATGTTATGGCAGAAGGAAGCGTACAAGTGCGATGCTCTCGCTGCGGAGGCGAGGAGGAAATGCCCGCCTATAGCATTATAAACACTAAAGAAAACCCCGAACTCAAACAGCAGTTATTGGAGGGCAAGCTCTTCATTTGGAACTGTTCCCGCTGCGGTACGGACAATTTGGTCAAATACCCGCTTTTATATCACGACCCCGAGCAAAAGTTGCTTCTGTGGCTCTCTGACGGCATTCCCGAAGTGGAGGCCAAGATGATGGAAACTATTGCGGAGGAAGAGGGCCTGCAAGATTATACCGCCCGCATTGTGGATACGCCCGGGGAGATGATGGAAAAGATAAAAATTTACGATGCCGGCTTGGAAGATATTCCTATGGAAATCTGCAAATATGTTATAACTCAGGAGCTTGGCAAAGAGGTGGATTTTAAGTTTTTCCGGATGGAGGGGGCCGACCATCGCATTTTGCTCACCTATCCCGAAAATGGTGAAATGCAGGTTCTTGGCACTAACTTCAGCGTTTATGAAGATGCCGCCGGAATAGTGCGGCGCAATCCGGACCTTTCGGTCGAGGGTCTTGTACGGATAGACAGCAAATGGCTGTCGCAGCATATTCGATAAATTATTAATTCTCAATATTATGAAAGAAAGAATACACACTAAATTCAAAGAACTCTTCGGAGACGGCGGCAGAATCTTTGCTTCTGCCGGACGCATCAATCTGATTGGCGAGCACACCGATTATAATGGCGGCTATGTGTTCCCGGGCGCCATAGACAAGGGCATAATGGCGGAAATCAAGCCCAACGGAAAAGACAAGGTTCGCGCTTTTTCTCTCGACTACAATGCAGAGTGCGTGTTCGGTCTGAACGAAGAAGACAAGCCGGAAGAACTGTGGGCTCGTTATATCTTCGGCGTTTGTCGCGAAACCATAAAGCGCGGCGGCACCGTTAAAGGTTTCGATTGTGTGTTTGCAGGAGATGTACCTTTGGGGGCAGGACTTTCTTCCTCTGCCGCCTTGGAAAGCTGCTTCGCTTTTGCTATCAATGAACTGTATCAGAATGGTATAGACAAGTTTGAATTGGCTAAGATAGGTCAAAGCACCGAACATAATTACTGCGGAGTGAAGTGCGGGATAATGGACCAGTTTGCCAGCCTTTTCGGAAAAAAGGACCATCTTATTCTCCTCAACACCAAAAACTTGGAATACAAGTATTACCCATTCGACCCCAAAGGATATAAATTGGTGCTTATAGATTCCAAAGTAAAGCACGAGTTGGCTTCCAGCGCCTACAACAAGCGCCGCGCTTCCTGCGAAAATGCAGCCAAGGCCATCAGTAAAAATCATCCCGAAGTGGAATTTTTGAGCGATGCCAAGCGCATATGGCTTGAGGAGGTGAAAGGACAAATCCCTGCAGAAGATTTTTTGAGGGCTCAATATGTAATCGGCGAGATGCAAAGGGTTTTGGATGTATGCGATGCTCTCGAGCGCGGTGACTATGAAACCGTTGGAGAGATGATGTATCAAACGCATTTCGGCCTCAGCCATTTGTATGAGGTTAGCTGTGAGGAGTTGGATTTCCTCAACAAGCTTGCCCGTAAGATGGATGTATGCGGTTCGCGCGTAATGGGAGGCGGCTTCGGCGGTTGTACCATCAATCTTGTGAAAGATGAGCTTTACCAGCCGTTTATAGATGCTGCAAAGAAAGAGTATGCGGCAAAATTCGGCCACGAGCCCATGGTATACGATGTTGTAGTTAGCGACGGAGCTCGCGAAATCAAATAAAATACCGGATAATGATCGCTCACGCCCGCAAGGTAGCGTGGGCCGGAAAAAATACGGCGGGGTTTTACTCCGCCGTAACTGTCTTTGACGGACAGCTGCGGCAGCGCCATGATATACTCTCTCCCCTCCAATCCCTCCAAAATCGGGCATCCGTCTATCTTCTCCCATCTCCCCTGAAACTTTATGGTGCCGGGGGTGGCGAAAATCTTCGGCCAAGCCTTTCTTCCGTTATCGTCTTGCGGTTCCTTGCCTCTGTCGGCTTGCAAATTAGCGGGGCTCTTTACCTCTTCATTGAAATCGCCTATCGCCATTATCTGGCCGATTCCTTCTGCCTTGAGCGAGTCTACAAGAAATCGCAGTCTGTCCATGGCAGTTTGGCGTTTACCTTGCGAGCCCTTGCCAAGTTTGGAAGGATGATGGTTAACAAGAATTGCCAGCGGAATATTGCTTGTTTTGCCTTCATTCGTCATTGAGTTTTCATTACGTTGCTCCAAAAGCGCAAGCAGAATATCGCGAGTGGGTATTATATGCCCTGCGTTGTCGTAAAGATGACAGGGTTTGGAAGAGAGCAGACGAAAGCGTGTGCGGCGGTAAAGAAGGGCGCAGTCTATGCCTCTGCTGTCCGGCGAATCATAATGCACTATGGAATAATCCGCTTTGCGAAGAGGAGTTGTATAAATAAGAGCCTTTAACACATCTATACTGCCGATTTCGGCAAATCCCACAATATCCGGCAAGCCTCCGAAATAATCTCCCGCAAGAAGAATAATCTTAGCCACAGCGGCACATTTGCTATAAAAACGCCTCTTGCTCCAATTATGCCCTTCAAACTCTCCCTCCCTGAAAAAATTCTCCACATTCCAAAACATCACTCTTAAAATATTATTTTTCGCAGGCGAGATTGCAAATTCGGCCTGTGTGTTCTCCAGACAAACACTGTCAATATTCTCTGCAACACTGTAGGCATTCTCTACAATGCCGGACTCCGCGCGAGTAGTGACATTACTATCGATATGCTCTGTAAACGCCGTTTCCTGTCTGGTGGAGGAGCTGCAATCGGCTTGTCCGGCAGGCGCAGGTCTCGTTTGGGCAAAGCAGCTCGAAGTGGCGGTGCTAAAGGGGGTGACAGAGAGGATGCCATTGACACACTCAATCTCTCCACAAAAAGCCGATAGGCATCCCAAAAACAATATAAGCACAGAGCGAATCATGCCCTGAATATGCGGCGATTTTTATTTTATTCACTTCAAAAACAGAAAAATGTTTTTTTATCTGTAACTTTGTGCCCTTAAAAAAACAGAAATGAGCCTTAAATGTGGAATAGTGGGCCTGCCCAACGTTGGTAAATCCACTCTTTTCAATTGCATAAGTTCCGGTAAAGCACAAGCCGCCAACTTTCCTTTTTGCACCATAGAGCCCAATCTGGGCATTACTAATGTGCCCGACCGCAGATTGGATGCGCTAAGCGAAATCTGCAAGCCGGAGCGCACCATCCCCGCAACTGTGGAGATTGTGGATATAGCCGGCTTGGTAAAAGGTGCAAGCAAAGGAGAAGGTCTTGGAAATCAATTTCTTGCGAATATCCGCGAGTGTGATGCCATTCTTCACGTGTTGCGTTGCTTTCAAGACGATAATGTGGTGCATGTGGACGGCTCGGTAGACCCTGTGCGCGACAAAGAGGTGGTGGATTTGGAGCTCCAAATTAAAGACTTAGAGACAGTTGAGCTCCGCATAAGCAAGGCCGAAAAAGTGGCTAAGCTTGGAGACAAGGAGGCAAAAAAGACTTTCGAGCTGTTGAAGCGTTATAAGGGCGCTCTTGAGCAAGGGCAAAATTGCCGTAGCGTAGCTCTATTGAATGATGAGGAAGAGCATATCGCCAAAGGCTTGTTTCTGCTTACCAACAAGCCGGTTATGTATGTGTGCAATGTAGATGAGGCCTCCGCCTCCAAAGGAAACGCATATGTAGAGGCTCTGCGCAAAGCTGTTGCGGAAGAAAATGCTGAAATTTTAGTGATTGCCGCCAAGACCGAGAGCGAGATTGCCGAAATTGATGATTTTGAGGAGCGCAAGATGTTCCTGGAAGATTTAGGTCTTCAAGAATCCGGAGTTGTCCGCCTGATTCAAAAAGCCTACCGCCTGCTCGGTTTGCACACCTTCTTCACCGTCGGCTCTGATGAATGCCGCGCCTGGACCATCAATATAGGCGAGAAAGCGCCAAAAGCCGCGGGCAAAATACACACCGATTTCGAAAGAGGTTTTATACGCGCAGAGGTGATAAAGTATGAAGACTTCGTTGCTCTTAAATCGGAAAGCGCTTGCCGCTCTGCCGGTAAACTCTCCACCGAAGGCAAAGACTACACAGTCCAAGACGGCGATATAATACACTTCCTATTTAACGTTTAGTGCATAGCGCAGCGAAGGCGAACGCTTCAAAGTTCCAAGCCCGAATAAGCGAGTTGTAGTTGATAAAGTACTCTCGCAGCATTTACCCTTGAGCGCGTTGCAGTGCTCGATAACATTTAACATCCATAATAATTTACCTTTTTTAGTAAACTTTTTTAGGACGAGACAACGAGCGTAAAATGTAACTCGCTGACTATCACCGAAATCCTTAAAGAACACCCGAAAATTTTGCTGACCTTGTTTGATGATCTGCCTCATTATCAACACTTTCCATTTTACGCTTGCTTTGCGGATTGCAGGCAGGAAGGCCTTAGAGTAACTTTTCAGGCTGAAACACAGAGAAAAGGATGCGCGGACAGCAGGCAATGCGCCTTTGCGTCCAAGCATGGCGGCAGTTGCTTCAGCAAAGGCGAACGGCTGCTCCTCCAGGGACCCGTGCCACCCTCGGCATCGTAAGAGGGGCGGACCATGAAGCGAAGCGAAATGGTGGGGTCGAGCGTAGCGAGACGGTCTTCGGAGGAGGCAGCCGGCGCCGCAGCAAACCACGCAGGAAACGGTGAGGTGGGCCGGATTAGAAGAACTTGTCGCGATTGTCTTTCACGTCGTAAATCTCACTCATTACCGGAAGCACCATCTGAGTGGTGTATTGAGCCTTCTGACGGGCCTGAGCGTCGGCATCCTCCTCGGTGAAGAAGCTGCCCGTGCTGCGGGAATTCACGCGGACAATATAAGTTGACCTGCCGCCTGCAACGGGTCCGCTCACCTTGCCTTCCTCAGCCGCAAAAGCAGCTCCCACAAGAGCGGGATCAAAATTAGCGGCAAGAGTGGAGAAACTGAGGTCCGGCGCATTGACAACGCTGGTGCCGAGAGCATCTGCCATCTCCTCAAGCGTGCTGAGTCCTTTTATCTTTTCGGCTATTTCCGCCTTTCGAGCTTCAGCCAACTTCTCGGAATAAAGCTTTTGGCGTATACTCTGCTCTACCTGTGAAAGAGGAGCGGGGCCTTCCTTGTGAACCGTCTTAACGGCAACAATAAAGAAATAATTATTGCTTACGGTAATAATGTCAGATGCTTTGCCTGCCTTAGAGTCGAAAACCCAACGGGTAACCTCCTTGGCCTGGTCGATGGAGCCGTAAGAAGAGGTTCCCTCATTTACATTCAAACGATGCGAATAAACACCTAAAGAATCAACGGCCGCCTTATAGCCTTCATAGCTTTTGCCTGCGATTGAAGCGAACCTGTTGGCCTGTGCGTAATAATCACCGAAGGTCTCCTTGCTTGCAATGGATGCCCTTTCGAGAATGGCCACCTGCTTTTTGAGCACGGGAGCGGTCTTTTTGGAAACCATAACCACATGAGTGCCATATTGAGTGTTGATTACCATAGGCTCGCCTACTTTAGCGGTAATTACACTTTCAAAGCCCGGAATCATATAGCTTTGCGTCATCCAGCCGATATTGCCCATTTCACCGTCAGCGGCGGAATTTTGGTCAAGAGAATGCTGAAGCGCCAGATTGGAGAAATTACCTCCGCGCTTAATCACGCCGACAAGGCTGTCAGCCGTTTCTTTGGCGTTTAAATCCTGAAGAAGGATATGCTTTACATATACGGAGTCCGAAATATTGGCGGTATCCATCACGCGGACCGAGTAGAAAATATTATCGTTGTCGGTATAGATAGGAGATGGGGCGCTTGACTTGGCGCCGGCAACATAAGTATCAACATCGGCATTGATGCTTTTGAGTTCCCCTGCCTTATACCAATAATTGCTTAACTGACGATCGGAATTGCGGGAAAGGAACGCCTTCATATTGGTAGTAGAAGCAAACTCGTCATAAACGGCAGTAAGTTTCTCATTAGCCGCCGCAATATCCTCTGCCGAGGGGGTCACCTCAAACACAACATATTCTATGTCCCTGTTGGCCCTTTGCTCGAAGAAATTCTTATGACGTTTGTAGTATTTCTTAACCTCAGAAGAAGAAACATTGATTGTGGTATCCTCGGCGAAAGGATAATCCACGCTGATGTAGTCTACGTCCGCAGTTGTATTATTGGCTGCAATCATAGCCGCCATTTCGAGACTGTTCAAATAATAGGATTCTGTGAAGAGCGAGCCGTATTTTGCATAATACTGTCCGGTATTTATGCTGTTCTGCACATAGCTCCAATATGTTTGAAGGCGGCCTGTTTCGTCAGCGGGAACCTGGTTTTGAACGAAATCCACAAGCACTTGGGGGTCGTAGCCCTCCCTTCCGGAGAAAGACTGGAGGATGATGGGGGATGGGTTATTGCCCATCGTAAGGTCCAAGAGCTCTGCTTTGCCTACGGTGATGCCTGCATTTTTGGCGTTTTTAATAAAAAGATATTTGTCTATCTGCTCCTGCCATGCGGCGTCACGGATTTGTTTTTGCTGGGCCTCGCTTTGTGCGCTTGACCCCGTCATCATCTCGCTTATCAAAGTGTGACGCTCGAGATCGGCCGAATAATCGGTATAATGGATTGACCTTCCGGCGATTCTACCCACATCATACTTGCTGGAAATGCCATGCATAACGCTTTCCAAGGTGCCCGGATCGATAATGAAAGACAAAAGGGCCAAGCCGATGATGATAGATATAGCCAAGCCGAATTTTACACGGATTTTTTCTAATACCGCCATAATATCTTAGTACTTATAATTATTAATAATCAAACGGACTGCGAATTTACTAATTTTATTTTATTTATCGCTTAAAAATCTACACATCAGAGCATAAGAGACGCTATTTCTATCGCTTTCGGAGCAAGGGTCCTATGAAATTCACGGAATCTATCCTTACCACGGTGGTGTCTCTATCCATTATTCCATAACTATTGAAGGGGTTGTGAAGTATGGCATTACGGGCGTGGTCATCACTGCGCATGCCTGTGCCCTGCATATACCCATCAGGAGAATACATCTGCACATAACAGTCGGTATAGATTTCCTCTTTGCTCTGATCCCAGAAAAGAGTATCCGTCTCCATAGTTTCTTCTTTCAGTACATTATGCACTATCACATTGCCATAGGCCTCCCAAACTTCTTCCTTGTTCCTGTGCCGGCCCTTCTTGATGACATGACGGGCATTATCAGCCACAATAATGGTTTCCAAAAGCCCTTCCTCGGTATAACCATACAGCGAAAGCCCTTTCGGAAAACTCTCGTAAGTCATGGTGTCGTTGTCGTAACGCTCCATGAGCGGAGCCTCCAAGCGCATGCTTACATAGCCGTTCTTGCTTTGTACGGCAAACATATGATCAAGCGTTTGAATCGGTGTTTGAGATAAGTCCAGCGATTCGGCCTGACGGAGCTTGCCGCTGCACGATAAAAATAGGACAGCAAGCACCGAAGCGCCTGCTATCCTGAATAATATGCTGCCTTTGCGGCTCACTTTAATTTTGAGTGCGTACCGTAGTGGTCGCGGACATGCCGCTGCAATTCACAGTATAAGCCTGACCATTGGTTAGGTTATACATGAAGGCTTCTGCAGCTTGCGGATAATAGCGCGAATACTGGGCAATCAGGCGGTTTGCCTCATCGGCAAGGGCCTCGTCAGCTGCGGCTGCCTTGCGCAGATTATCCACTGCTACCCAAAAGTTCGCCCGTGTTTGAATTTCATCGCCTCCGCAACTTATCGAGCCCCAAACCTGACCGATGAGGAAATAGCACTTGCCGGCTATTGAGGGGTCGAGTTCCAACGCTGCGCGGGCTGCTGCAGCGGCCTTGGCAAAGCGGGCATTTTTGAAGCAGAAAGTTGCAAGCTCGTAGCTGTACTCGGCATCGGTAATAGCATCGGAATCGTCATATTCGATAGCCTCTTCCATATATTTAACGGCCTCGTCATAATTATTGCGGGCGGCATTCAATTTATAGAGGAAGTAGGCAGAGTTATAATTAGGCTCTAACCTGTACATGTTGGTTGCGGCCTGGATATAGAGGTCGTTATTCTGACAATCTTCGGTTATGGACATCATCTTTACTATGTTCTTAGCAAGATTTAGGTCTTCCGGAGAGGCCTCAAAGCGGGGAGTGAAAAGACGGATGAGGTCATCACAGCTGGCTATTTTACAAGTTATGAAGAGGGTTTCGAGGTCGGTGCGAACCTTTTGGTTCTGTTCGGCATCGGAACTGCTCTTCGGCTTTTTATCGTCAAGGAAGGCAAGATTGCGCTGATAGCAATTAATAACATCTTCTGCTCCAAGCGTACCGTTATTGTAGAGGTCGATGGCCGCTTGAAGATTGAAGAGGAACAGCGAGGCTCTGGTGCGACCCTTATTGGCTTCAATTATTTCGTTGAATTCCTTATAGAGGCGGGCAGGGTCGCCTGTTACATAGTTGGCGAGATCCTGACCCATGTTGTTGAGACTGGTAACAGCATTTTTAGGCCAAGCCTGGGCGCGTACGCGATGGATGGTTAAAAGAGAGTCGATTAAGGCCTCTCTATAAACCGGATTGTTGGAATTAGCCGCTATCAGCCTGCGCATAAGCGAAGTTCCGTCTATAAGCATGGTCTGGTTTGCCGTAGGCGGGCATAACTTATAGGCCTTGCGCCAATTGGGCAAAGCGTCATCATAAGCTTTCTGCTTGTAATATTCCCTGTAATAAGACAAATACTTAAGACATTCTGCGCTGTCTTTTCCATACTTTCCCTGCGCAAAGAGACTGCCTGAAACAGACAGCAAGAGGGTTAAAATCGCGATTGTTATTTTTTTCATAATGTTATTGTTTTTTAAGTTTCTAATCATATCTGGGTTGCTGGAACCAAATGTCGAAGAGATTTACTCCGAACGTGAACTTTAAAAAATTCTCGCGTACCATACTACCCTTGAACGGTCCCCTTCTTCCGGCATCCAAAGTGATGGATAAGCCATTGTACCAACGGAATACGGGAAGGGTGATTCCGAAAGTTAAACCTATTGTGTTTACCTTTTGGCCCGCTACAGAATAATATTCATTGTTGTAGTAGGCTCCGGCGCGATAAGCTATACGCCTGTAATAATAACGCACATCGTTAAGGTTTGGAACATACTCCATTCCGAGCCTGTAGCTTTCTTTTACCGAGTTTACAAAGGGCTGTTCGGCATCGCCGATACTGAATCCTTTTGCATAATCCATACCTGAATCCCTCCAATCGGACCTGCTATAATTGAATTCCGCCCTGAATTTGTCAGAGTAATTGAGCGAAATCCCAAGATTCAATTCGTCTGCAAGCCTTATTCCGGAATCATTTCCAAGAGTGTCGGCGTAAGAAGACGGCAGGGTAATGTTCTGCACGCTTCCGGCTGAATAAAACTTGCCTTCGTTAAAACCGCGCACTTTAGCGGCGAAGCCGTAAGTAGCGCCGAAGCCGAGGCGCAATTCTTTACTCAAAGGCTGTTCGTACTGAAGCCCGAGCTTCCCCGTAAAAGCGTTGAGGGTTAGTGTATAATAGCTTTGCGCCTCATTATAGCCCGAAGATAAAAAATTCTGTACTGCATTTTTTTCTATCTTACCGAAGATATAATCCGCTTCCGCTCCAATCGAAAACCTTTTCCACAAATCTATCGCCACTCCCCCGTACGCATTATAAAGGCTTCCCAAGCCTGAATGCGAATAAACCACCACTCCGTTTTCGGCATCTACATGATTATATGTCATACTGTATCCTACGCTGCTGTAGGGTCTTAATCCAAGCACTCCGGCAAGTTTGTTCCATATGGGAAACGAAACGGCAAATCCGCCTATATTGGTAAGATTGTTGGCGCTGTTCCTTTTTATTCCGTTATAATCCTGCGAATACAGGGTGTTTTTGTTGAAAAGCGAAAAATCCACCATGAAAGCCAAAGAGTCCCTGACCGCAATGGCCGCCGGATTTATAGTATTAAGATACCTGCGGTTGCGGCTTGCCACGCCCACTCCCCCCATGCCTGCATTATAAGCAGAGGATGTACCGCCAAAAAGGTCTCCCACCCCGAAAATTGAATACGGGGTATAGGAAAGATATTCGCCCTCTTGAGCAAAGGCGGCGGTACAAAAGAGCAGTCCCGCTGCTATCAAGCTACATATTCTTTTCCACATAGTCGTCTGTCATAATTGCCAAACCTGCGAGCACAAGCTGACTCATTACAAAAAGCGAGTACTTCATGCGCTTGGCGAAATATATTGCATCACCGCCGGTAAACACTATTATATTGTCGGGCAGTCGGCGTATGTAGCCTTCAATTTCAAACATTATGCCCGAAATTACTCCGGACTCTATCGAGCTCTCCAAAGAGTTGCCTTCTTGAGGGAATCTGTTGGGGGTGTTTATAAGCGGCAGCGATTTTGCATAGCGATTCAGGCTCTTGAAGCGGGTGCGGCAGCCGGGGGAGATATTTCCTCCGCGATATCTGCCGTCAGAGCCCACCAAATCGATGGTAAGAGTAGTTCCGAAGTCGAAGATGGTGCAAGGTTTGCCTTTAAAAAGATGCCTTACCGCCATAATGGAACAGGCTCGGTCATAGCTCAGATATTCGGGAATACCGTAGCGCTGAAGATAATCAGGATGGTTACTGTCTAACAGCATCAAATGACGGCATTCCCCTTTCAGAACGCTCTCATCGTCGGCGCTTAATTCTTTGGCGGAAACTACAGCCATCACCTCCGGCCTTTCTTTTTCGGTTATGGAAAGGATGAAGTCGATGGTTTTTTCGCCTTGATAGCGGTAGGTTTTACCGAGAGTTTTACCCTCGGCCCATGCCGCTTTAAGCGCTGTATTTCCAATTTCTATGACGAGGTTTGCCATCAGATTAAAAATTGCATAGACTACAAAATTACAGATTTATTTTAACTTAGCCAATAGCGTATGCGCCTTTTCGAGGGTATCTATCCCCCTTGCAACTAATTTAAGCCTGCTTTCCGCCTGCTTCAACTCGAAAGGCAGGCTGATTTTCTGTATTACTTTGGTGAAAACTTCTGAAGAATAATAAGGGCTCTTGGAATCTTCCACAAAAAAGCAAATAAACATTCCGTTCTTTATGATTATCTTCTCAAATCCTAAGGAAGCTCCCGAATTGCGGATTTTAACCACATAAAAGAGATTGGAAAGCTCTTGCGGGATGGGGCCGAAGCGGTCTGCCACAACTGCAGCATAAGCATTCAGGGCCTTTTCGGATGTAAGCGAGTCAAGCTGCTTGTAAATGCGTATTTTTTCTGCGCTTATATCTATGTAATCATCGGGGATAAGAGCCGCCTGATCGGTTTCTATGCTGCAATCCTGCACAAAAGAACTGCGGGAACTCCGGGTGGGGCCGTCAATACCGGTCTCTATGCCGAGTTCTTCCATCGCCTCTTCTATTACGCGCTGATAAGTTTCGTAACCCATCTCCATAATAAATCCGCTCTGCTCGGCTCCTATCAAATTGCCGGCACCCCTGATGTCGAGGTCTTGCATTGCAATATTGAATCCGCTCCCGAGGTCGCTGAATTCTTCTATCGCACGAAGGCGCCGGCGGGAGTCATCGGAGATGCTTACAAGCGGAGGCACAATAAGATAACAGAAGGCCTTGCGGTTGGAGCGACCTACACGGCCGCGCAATTGGTGCAAATCGCTTAGTCCTATATTTTGAGCTTGATTGATGATGATGGTATTGGCGTTCGGGATATCCAGGCCGTTCTCTATTATGGTGGTGCACAAAAGGATATCGTAATCGCCTTGCATGAAGTCTAAAATATGGTTTTCTAATTTAACCGAAGGCATTTGACCATGTGCAACGCAAATTCTGGCATCGGGCACCAAGCGTTGCAGGATTTCTTCTATTGAGGGGAGTTCATCCACCTTATTATGAAGGAAAAACACCTGTCCGCCCCGCTTGAGTTCGTAGGAAATAATGCTTTTTATTTCGTTTTCCTCAAAGAGGATTATTTCTGTCTGAATAGGGATGCGGTTGAGCGGAGGGGTTTGGATGATGGAGAGGTCGCGGGCTCCGAGCAAGCTGAATTGGAGGGTACGGGGGATTGGGGTGGCCGTGAGCGTAAGGGTATCTACTCCAACCCTTAATTGACGTAGTTTTTCTTTGGCCGCCACTCCGAATTTTTGCTCTTCATCTATAATCAGCAATCCCAAATCCTTAAAATCGAAGCCGACTCCCAACAATTTATGGGTGCCTATAATAATATCTATCCGGCCGTCTCGGAGTTTTTCCTTTATCTCGTTTGTTTGCTTTACTGTCTTTAAGCGGCTTACGTAATCTATATTGCAGGGGAATCCTTCAAGTCTTTCACGGAAAGTATTGTAATGTTGGAGGGCAAGAATGGTGGTTGGCACAAGCACTGCTACCTGTTTACTGTCGGAAACCGCCTTGAAAGCAGCCCTGATGGCGATTTCTGTTTTTCCGAAACCGACATCTCCACAGATCAGGCGATCCATAGGATGAGCATCCTCCATATCGTGCTTGACCGCCGCCGTGGCGCTCTCCTGGTCCGGAGTATCCTCATACATGAAAGAAGATTCGAGCTCTTCCTGCATATAGGAGTCTGCGGAAAAGGCAAATCCCTTTGTGGCGCGCCGCTTGGCATAAAGCATTATAAGGTCTTTGGCTATGTCTTTTACCTTGTTTTTCGCCCTCGTCTTCAATGCTTGCCAGGTCTTGCTGCCGAGTTTGTTTATTTTTGGAACCTGACCGTCGGAAGAACGGTAGCGCGAAATTTTATTAAGGGAATGTACGCTCACAAACACCACATCCCCGTCTTTATACATAAGTTTCACCACTTCCCTTGCCCGGCCTTTATCGTCAAGCATCTTCACCAATCCACCGAAAATTCCAACTCCATGGTCGATATGCACCACATAATCGCCCAATCTAAAGGAATTCAAGTCGTTAAGGGTGAGTTGTTCGGTTTTTTCGACCGTGCGCCGCATAGTAACGCGGTGGAAGCGCTCGAATATCTCGTGGTCGGTATAGCAGCAGATTTTGTCTTCGCCGTCTATGAAGCCGGCATGGATATTTCTGCCTTTTATAAATTCGGGCAGATGACGGGAGGTCTCCTGAAGGATATTCTTGAGTCTGTCTAATTGGCTTTGCTTTTCGCCGAAGATATATACCTTAAAGTTGTTTTCCAACCGGAATTTTATATCTCCGGAAAGAAGGTCAAAGTTTTTATTGAAAACCGGTTGGGGAGAGATGTTGAAGTTAACCGTCTCCTTATCCCGAGCCTCCAAAGGAACATCCAAATAAACCCTTTTGAAAGCTTTTAAACCGCCAAAAAAAGGCTTGTCTTTATAAATATCGGAAGAATCCAACCACAGTGTGGCATCGCGCGGAAGAATCTCGATTAAACTTCTTCCCTCTTTATTTTCTCCTATCAATAAATCGGAGATTATATCTAATTTATCTACCTCTTTCTTTGAATTTTGGGTATTGGCATCAAAGATTTTTATATTCTCCACCTCATCTCCCCAAAAGGACAATCTATAAGGCTCGCTTCCCGCATAGGAAAAAATATCTATAAGGGAGCCGCGAACGGCGAATTGCCCCGGAACGCTCACAAAATCAACTTTTTCAAAGCCCTCCTTTCCAAGCACTGATATTATATCCGAGAATTTAATGCTATCCCCCTTCTTAATAGACAATATAGCACCCTTCAATTCTTCCCTACCGGGAATATTTTCCTCTATGGCTTCAGGATAACTTACTATATAGAGCAATTCTCCCTTGGATTCCAATAATTTACCAATGGCGGCTGTGCGCTGGACTCCAAGCGTGCTTTTATAATTGCTGCGCTCCACTCCCTTGCCCGACTCCGGCAGATAAAATACAATATCCCCTTCGGTAAGATTATAGAGGTCGGCAGCGCAATATTCAGTGCTTTCGCGATCGGGTAATATAATAAACTGTACTCCCTTTTCTGCTATCTGACTCATTACAAACCATTTAGCGGAAAGAAACAGCCCGGAACAGAATATTTCGCTCCCGCGACTTATCCTGTCCTTTAAGATTGCGCTGGTTTTACTGCTTATTAACATTTGCGCATTATTTTCTGTTCAAAAACTGTTCATAACCTTGTTGATAACCTTGTTTATAAAAAGGCGTTTGCTTTATCAACATTTTTTCCGCCGGCTTCCAACAAAACAATAAACAGTTTTAATTCCATATATACTATTGATTATAAATAACTTAAATGCGTTATAAACATTTCAACAGCAATATTATAATCAACAAATTATAAAAAAGAATTATATTTGTATTTAATGTATTCAGTAAGCTAAACCTTCTTTTAAAATGATAGAATTCGACCCACGCAATACACCGGACGGCAAAGATAAGGAATTGGACGGAATAATTCGTCCGCAAGAGCTGGAAGATTTTACCGGACAGAATGAATTGGTTGAAAATCTGAGGATATATATTCAAGCCGCAAAGATGCGTGAGGAGTCTCTGGATCACACCTTGTTTCATGGTCCTCCGGGCTTGGGCAAAACTACTTTAGCTCATATTATCGCCAATGAAATGGGGGTAAATATGAAGATAAGTTCAGGTCCCGTGCTTGACAGGCCCGGCGATTTGGCGGGTTTATTGACTTCGCTCGAAAAAGGAGACGTGCTCTTTATAGATGAAATCCACCGTTTGGCGCCGGAGGTTGAGGAATACCTTTATTCCGCTATGGAGGATTATGTGATTGATATTATGATAGATAAGGGGCCGGGGGCAAGGTCTGTGCGAATAAATCTCGCCCCCTTTACCCTCGTCGGAGCCACTACCCGCAAAGGTCTTCTTACAGCTCCTCTAAGGGCCAGATTCAGTATAGACTGTGCCCTTGAATATTACGATGCATCCGATCTCGAAAAAATTGTCAGGCGCTCTGCAAGAATATTGAATATACCTATCGAAGATGAAGCCACGACCGAAATAGCCCTGCGTTCCCGCGGTACTCCTCGAATCGCCAACGCACTGCTTCGAAGGGTACGGGATTTTGCTCAAGTAATGGGAACAGGCGTTATAGATATTAAAATAACAAAATACGCCCTTGATAAACTCCATATTGATATTCGGGGCTTGGATGCTATAGATAATCGCATACTCGATGCAATTATAAATAAATTCAATGGCGGACCTGCGGGGGCGAATACCATAGCCACCGCCATAAGCGAGGATCAAGGAACCTTTGAGGAAGTTTATGAGCCTTTCCTTATAAAAGAGGGATATATACTTCGCACTCAAAGGGGAAGAATAGCTACCGATAAGGCGTATGAGCATATAGGGGTGATTAAAAAAGAGACCGAAAATCTTCTTTTTTAGTTTATCTTATTTATTTTGACTAAACTTGTAGACTAATTTATAATTCATATGGCAGAACTCATTTCCAAAATTCCGGATGGACCGCTTGCAGAAAAATGGACAAAGCGTAAATCCGAAATTAATCTGGTAAGTCCGAACAACAAGAGAAAACTTGAAATTATCGTGGTAGGAACCGGTTTAGGCGGTGCATCTGCTGCTGCCACTCTTGGTGAATTAGGTTATAATGTAAAGATATTTTGCATTAGCGACTCTCCAAGACGCGCTCACTCCATTGCAGCGCAGGGCGGTATAAATGCAGCTAAAAACTATCAAAACGACAATGATTCGGTTTTCAGGCTTTTTGAAGACACCATTAAGGGCGGAGACTATCGCAGCCGCGAAGCGAATGTTTATCGTCTTGCCGAAGTAAGTTCGGCTATAATAGACCAATGTGTGGCTCAAGGTATTCCATTTGCACGCGAATATGGCGGTTATCTTGCCAATCGTTCTTTCGGTGGAGTACAGGTGAGCCGTACTTTTTATGCCCGCGGACAAACCGGTCAGCAATTGCTTTTGGGAGCTTACGCTTCTCTTAATCGTCAGATTGCCGCCGGTACCGTGAAATGTTATCCCCGTTACGAAATGCTTGACCTTGTTGTAATAAACGGGCAGGCGAAGGGTATAATAGCTCGAAATCTTGTATCAGGAGGTTTGGAAAGGTTTGGCGCTCATGCAGTTATAATTGCTACCGGAGGTTATGGAAATGCTTACTTCCTTAGTACCAATGCAATGTATTCCAATGGTTCTGCTATTATGCAGTGCTATCGCAAGGGAGCTTACTTTGCCAATCCCTCTTTTGCTCAGATACATCCTACCTGCATTCCTGTGCATGGCGAGCAGCAGAGTAAACTTACGCTTATGAGCGAGAGTCTGCGCAATGACGGCCGTATTTGGGTACCCAAGAAGAAAGAAGATGTGGAGAAACTTCGCAAGGGGGAGGTAAAACCATCGCAAATTCCCGAAGAAGACCGCGATTATTATCTCGAGCGCCGTTATCCTGCTTTTGGTAATCTTGTTCCCCGCGATGTGGCATCCCGCGCAGCCAAAGAGAGATGTGATGCCGGCTTTGGAGTGAACGAAACAGGCAAGGCAGTTTTCCTTGACTTTGCTGATGCTATTCAAAGGCTTGGTCATCAGAGGGTTGAAGAGCGTTATGGAAATCTGTTCGAAATGTATCAAAAAATCACCGACTCCGACCCCTGGCAAGAGCCTATGATGATATATCCCGCCATTCACTATACTATGGGCGGAACCTGGGTTGATTATGACCTTCAGTCTACAGTGCCCGGTCTTTATTCAATAGGTGAAGCCAACTTCTCTGACCACGGCGGCAACAGGCTTGGAGCTTCTGCACTTATGCAAGGTTTGGCAGACGGTTATTTCATTGTTCCCGTTACAATAGGAGACTATCTTTCTCACAAAATCAATGAGCCTAAAACAGATGTCAGCGCCATTGAATTCGTTGAAGCCGAAAAGGGTGTTCAAGCACGTATAGACAGGCTTTTTGCTATAAAAGGCAAGACCCCCGTAGATGTTCTACATAAAAAACTCGGCAATATAATGTGGGAGTATGTGGGTATGGCCCGCACGGAAGAAGGTCTTAAAACTGCAATGAAGGAAATCAAGGCCGTGAGGGAAGAATTCTATAAAGATGTGTGTGTGCCGGGAACTCAATATGAATTCAATCAAGAATTGGAAAAGGCGTTGCGTTTAGAAGATTTCTTCGATATAGGTATGCTGATGGCACGCGATGCTCTTGAACGTAAAGAGTCCTGCGGCGGACATTTCCGTCTTGAAAGCCAGACAGAGGATGGAGAAACCAAGCGTGACGATAAAAACTTTATGTATGTTTCCGTTTGGGAATACAAGGGCGAAGGCGAAGAGCCTGTAAAGCATAAAGAGCCTCTTAAGTTTGAGTTTGTCGAGGTAAAAACCCGTAATTATAAAAAATAAGCGAGTATGGAATTTAATCTCAAAATATGGCGTCAGAAAAACGCCAAGGCAAAAGGCCGTTTCGAGACCTATCATATAAGTGGAATAGAATCGGATTCCTCTTTCCTCGAGATGTTGGATATATTGAATGAACAACTTATAAGCGAAGGTGCAGACCCAATTGCAGTTGAAAGAGGTTGTAAAAGCGGGGGACCGGTAGCGTTTGACCACGACTGCCGTGAAGGTATTTGCGGAGCGTGCGGACTGTATATAGACGGTCGCGCACATGGTCCTGACGATAGGATTACCACCTGCCAACTTTTCATGCGTCATTTTAAAGACGGAGCTACTATTACTATAGAGCCTTTCCGTTCAAGGGCTTTCCCTGTAATAAAAGACCTTGTGGTAGACCGCAGCGCTTTCGATAAAATTCTTCAGGCAGGAGGTTTCATCAGTGTACGTACGGGCTCGGCTCAAGATGCCAACGCTATTCTTATAGATCACGAAACAGCGGAAAAGAGTATGGATGCAGCTTCCTGTATAGGTTGCGGGTCTTGTGTTGCTACCTGCAGGAACGGTTCAGCTATGCTCTTTGTTGCAGCCAGGGTAAGTTCACTTGCTCTGCTTCCACAAGGCAAACCGGAAGCAGCTAAACGCGCAGCGGCAATGGTTGCAAAGATGGACGAATTAGGCTTCGGCAACTGTACCAACACAAGGGCTTGTGAAATGGAATGCCCCAAGAGTGTGAGTATCGAAAATATCGCACGACTTAATCGCGAGTTCCTTAAAGCCAAGTTTACAGAAAAGGCTTAAAAGTAGTAAGAAAAAGGCGATAGAGTTTGTCTATCGTCTTTTTCTTACTACCTACTTCTCCCTATTTATTACCATAAAAAGTTATTGAAAGGATATCTTCCTGCGTGTATTTCAGCCACCATTTTATAGATGTCGTTACGCAGTTTAGGCAATCCTTCTTTTGTTAATGCACTGATAAAAATACAGGGGCTTTTTTCGCGCGCTATCCAACTGCTCTTCAAATCCTCGAGTGAGCGGTTTTCTTTTGTAGGGGGTTCAATAGAAAATTTGTCGTATTCCTTATATGTATAGGCATCTATTTTATTGAAAACTACATATATAGGCTTGTTACCTGCACCTATTTCCCTAAGCGTGTTTTCCACCACTTCCATCTGTTCTTCGAAACCCGGATGCGAAATATCCACCACATGAACAAGTATATCTGCTTCACGCACCTCATCCAAGGTGCTTTTGAAAGCTTCGATTAATTGTGTTGGAAGTTTGCGTATAAAGCCTACTGTGTCGCTCATTAAGAAAGGAACGTTTTCTATAACTATCTTTCTTACAGTGGTGTCGAGTGTTGCAAAGAGTTTGTTTTCCGCAAAAATATCTGATTTAGCCAGCAGATTCATAAGAGTGCTTTTGCCTACATTAGTGTAGCCGACAAGTGCAAGACGTACGAGCTGGCCTCGATTGCTCCGTTGTGTATTCATCTGCCTGTCAACTTTCGCAAGTTGTTTGTTAAGCCGGTTGATTCTGTCTCTTACTATACGTCTGTCGACTTCTATCTGGGTTTCACCCATACCGCCTCTCAAGCCTCTTCCACCCCTTTGTCTTTCAAGGTGTGTCCACATGCCGGCGAGACGGGGCAGCATATAATTATACCTTGCAAGTTCTACCTGCATTTTCGCATAAGACGTTTTAGCCCTCTGCGCAAAGATTTCCAAGATAAGGCTTGTACGGTCGATGACAATGCAATCTTTTATAATACGCTCGATGTTGCGTTGCTGCATACCTGAGAGTTCATCATCGAAAATACAATAGCGTATACCATTTTCCTTACAATAATCTCCGATTTCTTCTACCTTACCTCTTTTTATATAGGTGGCGCCATCCGGCTTATCTAACTTTTGAATGAAGGTTTTATCGCCTTGTATACCCGCAGTTTCTGCCAGAAATTCCAGTTCCTCCAGATATTCTTTTATCTGTCTTTCGTCATCATTTTGCAGTATAATGCCGACAAATACCGCTCTTTCGTTGAGTTCTACTTCCATTCAAATCAAAATCAATTCAAAAAAAGGCCATCCTTTTGGACGGCCTTGAATATACCGGTTTGTTATTATCGAAGTTGGAATATTACAGGGAAAGTGTAAGTAACCTTTACCGCGCGGTCTCTCTGCTTGCCCGGTGTCCATTTTGGAGACATTGATACTACGCGAACCGCTTCCTTATCCAGAACAGGATCCACTCCGCGAACAACCACTACATTGGAAACTTTGCCATCGGACCCTACGGTAAATTGGAGCATTACTCTACCCTGTATGCCATTTTCTTTGGCAATTTCGGGATATTCGAGCCTGCTGTTCACCCAATTTCGGAAAGTATTGGCATCGCCTCCCTGGAAGGAAGGCTTTGTTTCCACCAATTGGAACGGTATAGCTTCTTCCTCAATAACCTCTTCTGCCACTTCCTCTACATAATCCATAATCTGAACTCCTAAATTGGCATCATCTTCGAGATTGAGGATTTTGTTATCCACCTCTATTTCGTCGTCAACAATGCTGATTTCGTCGGACAGAACAGGAATATCAGGCGTTTCCGGCGGAGGCGGAGGAGTTTCTTGTGTAATAGGAACCATTTCCTCTTCGATTACTTCCTCTACTTTGGCGGTCATTACTGATTGCTTCTTTTCTTTAGAACTATATTCGAAGGCAGCAAGTGTTACAGCTAATGCAACTACCAAGCCGATTTCGAAAAAGAGCAACCTTTTATTTTCGAGGTTGGCTTTAGGTGATTTTTTGATTTCCATAATACGTATATACTTTCGTTACATTCTTTTTTATTGCAGACTATTCTGCAACCTCAAAGGTACAGCATTTTATTTTTATTTCCAACATTTTATCAAAAATCTAATTTTTTCGATTTTCTCCTCTATTTAATGTTTTAACGAATTGATGTATCTTTGCACCCATGATTAAGTATTTTACCGAGGATGTGGATTTTACCTTCAAAGGCAAATCGGCCAATAATCGTTGGCTTCGCTTTGTCGCATCCTCCGAGGTAAGAAAAACAGGTGATGTTAATATAATATTTTGTTCCGACACTTATTTGCTTGACATAAATCTTAAGTATCTCGGTCACGACTATTTTACAGATATAATTACTTTCGATTATTGTGAAGGAGATGTTTTGTCGGGTGACCTTTTTATAAGTATAGATTCTGTTCGAGAAAATGCATTAACATATAAGGTTGATTTTCTTGATGAACTTTACCGTGTGATGGTTCACGGCATATTGCATTTGATTGGCTATAAAGACGAGAGCGAAGAAGAGCAAGCGCAGATGCGCGCTAAAGAAGATTATTATCTTTCGCTTCGCCAAAGCATCACGGGAGAAAGTTGAGATGTTTCCGGATTATGATATTATAGTTGTCGGGGGAGGACACGCAGGATGTGAAGCTGCTCTTGCCGCCGCTAAGCTCGGTTCGAAGGTACTGCTGATTTCGATGAATATGCAAGGATTTGCGCAGATGAGCTGTAATCCTTCTATCGGCGGAATAGCTAAGGGGCAGATAGTCAGGGAGATAGATGCCCTTGGCGGGCAGATGGGCCTGATAACTGACGCCAATACCCTGCAATTTAGGATGCTTAATCGCTCCAAAGGCCCTGCCATGTGGAGTCCTCGCGCTCAATGCGATAAAGCAGCCTTCTCTCGCAGCTGGCGCAGAATCCTCGAAACTCATTGTAACTTAGATATTTACGAAGATATTGCCAAAGAATTCCTCTTTGAGAATTCAAAAATTACGGGCGTTCGTACAAATACCGGTGCAATTTTCAAATCTCGCGCACTTATTCTCACTGCCGGAACCTTTTTGGATGGCAAAATATTCATTGGCAAACACGAATTTGCCGGAGGACGGATAGGGGAGGCTCCTTCATTGGGTCTTACCGAGCAATTAAAAGAAAGAGGAATAAGATGTGACAGGATGAAAACAGGAACTCCTGCCAGAATTGATATTAAATCCGTTGATACTCAGAGGCTTACAGTTCAACCAGGGGACACCTCTCCGGAGCGTTTCAGCTTTATGCCTATTCCTTCCGCTGTTCAAGAAGGCAATCCTCAAATGAACTGCTATATTCTACATACCAACGAAAAAGTTCACGATACCCTTAGGAAGGGCTTTGAGCAGTCTCCTCTTTTTACCGGCATGATTCATGGACTTGGTCCGCGTTATTGCCCGAGTATTGAAGACAAGTTGAGAGTGTTCCCCGACAATCCCGCTCATCAACTTTTCCTTGAGCCGGAAGGTCGTTATACGACTGAATATTATCTTCAAGGTTTTTCTTCCTCACTTCCTTTGGAGATTCAAATGGAAGCATTGCATCAAATCAAAGGTCTTGAAAACGCCAGAATTTTCAAACCCGGTCATGCCGTAGAATATGACTTTTTTGACCCTACTCAGCTTCGCAAAACTTTAGAGTCGAAGGAGGTAGAAAACCTTTATTTAGCCGGCCAGGTTAATGGTACCACAGGCTATGAGGAAGCTGCCGCTCAGGGGATAATGGCCGGCATTAATGCCCATTTGAAATTAAACGAAAAAGAGCCGTTTATACTAACCCGCTCTCAGGCTTATATCGGAGTTTTAATAGATGACTTGCTTACTAAAGGCGTAGACGAACCTTATAGAATGTTCACCTCTCGCGCCGAGTACCGCATATTGTTAAGACAAGATAATGCCGATTTCAGACTTACTGAACTTGGTCATTCCGTCGGTCTTGTCGATGAGGACCGCTATTCTCTTACAATGAAAAAGTTGGAACAGACCGAACGTCTTTCGTCATATTGCAAATCAAAAAATCTAACTCCCTCACAGGCGAACTTTTATTTATCATCTGTTGATTCTCAGCCCATTACAGAGTCAAAGAAGATAGCCGATTTAACCCTCAGGCCTGAGGTTAAGCTGAGCGATTTGCTAAAAATTGTTCCACGTGGAACATGGGAAGAGAAAGTTGTAGAGTCTGTAGAGATTTCTCTTAAGTATGCAGGATATATCGAAAGAGAAAAGAAGAACGTAGAAAAACTTTTACGCCTCGAAGATTTAAAAATTCCAGAAGGCTTTGATTTTAATAAAGTATCCGGCCTTACAATAGAGGCTCGTCAAAAGCTGATTAGATATCAGCCTACCACATTGGCTCAAGCCTCCCGTATTTCGGGAATTTCTCCCTCAGATATTTCTGTGTTGCTGGTTTACTTTGGGAGGTAAAATAACTGCGGACGCCAATTTGTTCCACGTGGAACAAATTATAGAATTTGCAGGGCGTCTTTGATGAGTTCTTCCACCTTTGCTTCCGGCTTTTTTGATGCTATTTTTTGCAAGGCCTTCGCTACCGCAGACTTATTGAACCCAAGCATAACAAGGGCTTGTGTTGCCTCCTCAACTATTTGATTATCAACGACTTTGAAGATTTCTTCTGCCGGTTTTCCATCTCCCTTGACTATCTTGTCTTTCAGTTCAAGAATCAAGCGCTGCGCAGTTTTTACACCAATCCCTTTTACCGATTTCAAGCGGTTTATGTCCTCACTTAAAACAGCCCGCTCAAACTCCTCGGTACTCATAGACGAGAGCACCATCCGGGCAGACGCAGCTCCCATGCCGGAAACGCTCGTTATCAGCCGGAACAGGGCTCTTTCTTCTTTATCGGCAAAGCCGTAGTCCACGCTGGTTCCATCTCGCGGATTAACCTGTTGCTGTACAAAAACAGTGGCTTCGCTTTTGTTCTCTAAAGCCGTGTAGGTTTGCAGGGAAATCTCCATTGCGTGACCTATGCCGGAGTTTTCTATAACAATGCGGGTGGGGTAAAGTTCGACAACGCGCCCAGAAATGTAATCAATCATATCTGCAAAAATAGTGAAATAAATGCTAACTTTGTATCCCTATGTCGTCTATCGAAGAATTAAGAGCGGAATTTCCGCAGTTGAGCGTAAAGGTATATAACAAACCGCTTGTCTATTTGGATAATGCGGCCACTTCTCTGCGCCCTCGCAGCGTTATTGCCAAGTGGGAAGAAATGTCTTCGAAATACAGCGCAAACCTTCATCGGGCCATACATGCCATTGCAAACCGCGCAACAGAGGAATTCGAAAATGCGCGCATCGCTACGGCCCGCTTTATAGGCGCATCGTCCGAAAAGGAGATAATTTTCACCAGCGGAACCACCCAGGCCTTGAATCTTGTGGCTTACAGCCTTGGGGAGATGAAAAACTTTCTCCGCCCCGGAGACGAAATTATTATAGGCGAAGCGGAGCATCACTCAAATATCCTTCCCTGGCAGCTTTTGGCAGAGCGCAAGAGCCTTAAAATCAAAGTGTTGCCGGTAGATGAAAACGGTTATCTCCGTATAGAGGAATTACCCTCGCTCGTTAGCGACCGCACCAAACTCTGCTGCATTGCCCATATATCCAATGTGCTGGGCATAATCAACCCCGTCCGCGAGATTTCCGATTATTGCCGCAAAAGAGGCGTTTTGACGGTGATGGACGGCGCTCAGGGTGTCGTACACTGTGAGGTGGATGTAAAGGCCTTAGGAGCGGACTTTTATGCGTTTTCGGGACATAAGCTTTATGCTGCATCGGGAACGGGGGTTCTTTGGGGGAGAAAAGAGCTTTTAGACCGCATGCCTCCCTATATGGGCGGCGGCGAAATGATAAGCAGCGTGAAATGGTCGGGAAGCAGCTTTGCCACTGTTCCGCAAAAATTCGAGGCGGGCACGCAGAATATGGCGGGAGTTCCCACTTTGTCGCCGGCATTCAAATGGGCGGAAAAATTTAGGGAATATCCCGAATTGGAGGGTATAAAGCATTATCTATTAGAGACTTTACCTCAAATAGAGGGTCTTCGTCTCTTTGGAAAACCATTGAAAATAGAAGATAAAATCCCCCTTTTCTCTCTTGCCGTAAAGGGCGCTCATCACGAGGATTTGGCCTTGATTTTAGATAAAATGGGGATTGCCGTCCGTTCCGGACAGATGTGCGCAGAGCCGCTGATGGAGCGTTATGGAGTAACGGGCATGATAAGGGCATCATTCGCCCCATACAATACGCAGGAAGAGGCGGAATATTTTGTAAAGAGCCTGCAAAAGGCGCTGAAAATGTTAAAATGATTAGTATAGAAGAGGTAAAAAGAGCAGTAGTCGAAAATTTTTCGATGTTTGACGAGTGGCTCGATAAATATGAATATCTGATAGAGTTGGGCAATAAATTGGAGCCTTTCCCCGAAAGCTTGAAAACCGATGAGCGCCTTATAAAGGGCTGTCAATCAAGGGTTTGGTTAGATACATCTTTCCAAGACGGCAAACTTATTTTCAGGGCAGACTCCGACGCCCTGATTACAAAAGGCATAATTTCTCTGTTAATAAACGTTTATTCCGGCCGCACCCCGAAGGAAATAGCCGAAGATGACTTTTCTTTTATCGAAAGCATCGGGCTCAAAGAGAATCTTTCCCCTACAAGGGCCGGCGGCCTTGCATCTATGATAAGCACAATCCGCGAGGAGGCGGTAAAACACAATGTCTGAAGTACTTACACCCGAAGATGTACGCGAACTCGCGCCTCTTTACGACGCGGTGATTTTGGCCATCAAACAGGTCTACGACCCCGAAATTCCGGTAAACGTCTACGACCTCGGCCTTATTTACGAACTCAATATCAACAAGGCTCGCGAGGTTTCTATAAAAATGACCTTCACAGCCCCTAATTGTCCTATGGCCGATTATTTGTTGGCGGAGGTAAGGGAGAGCGTTATGCTGACTCCGGGTATAAAGTCCTGCGCCATAGAGGTGGTGTTCGAGCCCTTGTGGGACAGGAGCATGCTCAGCGATGAAGCCCGCATTGCGCTTGGCTTTGACCCCGAAATGTAATGGCTGAGGTATATTTACTGTTAGGCAGCAATCTCGGCGACCGCAAGGCGAATTTGAAAAGAGCCCTTGCAATGTTGGATACCGCTCTCGGTCCCCGCAAAAAACAATCCGAAGTGCTTGATAATAAGGCGCTTGGATTTGAGGGGCCAGACTTTTTGAATTGCGTTGCCCGTTACCGCACCCGCCGCCGTCCGGGCACGATTCTTCGCATATGCAAAGAGATAGAATATAAAATGGGGCGCAGGGAAACGCCGGAATTTGCTCCTGACGGCAGCAGAATTTTTCATAATCGCATTATAGATATAGACATTTTACTATATTGCCCTGCCGCTACGCCGAAGCAGTCTATAAGTGTAGATACCCCCGAATTGACGCTTCCGCATCCGCAGATAGAGAGCAGAAGTTTTGTCAAGCCCTTATTGGAAGAAGTTTTGTAAAACCCTTAAATAGAATGAATATGAAAGCAGCAGTTTATCTCGGTTCGCGTCCCGGCACCCGTCCGGAGTTTTGTGAAAGCGCCCGCGAAACCGGTCGCCTTTTTGCCGAAAACGGCATAGAAGTAGTGTATGGTGGAGCCAAAGTAGGGAGTATGGGGGCTCTGTTCGAGGGGGTGCGTGAAGGAAAGGGGAAAGTGATAGGCGTTTTCCCCAAGAATTTCAAGGGGCGCAAAGAGTATGCTCAGAAGGGCTTGGATGTTTTTCAGGATGGCGAGGGTTACGAGGACTATAAAGTGATAGAAACCGTCGATTTGGATGAGCGTATACGCACCATAGAGGATTTGGTGGATGTATGTGTGCTGTTGCCCGGAAGTTACGGCTCCATGCACGAGTTCTTTTCTTTCTTTGAAGCCAATGTAATCGGCACTATCAATAAGCCGTTGGCAATACTCAATCTTAACGGCTATTACAATCCATTGTTGGAACTCATAAAAAATATGGAGGACGCCGGTTTTTCCAACTCCGGAGACCTCCAATCGTTGATTGTCGCCGATAATCCGGCAGATTTGGTGTCAGCAGTGGCTGCCTTGAAATAGCTGATGCGGCCGGTGTAGGTAGCGGCTTCCTTTAAACAGCCGGATGGCGAGCTAAAGATTTCTTAAAAGATTATTCAGATTAACCTTTGCATCTATCCTGTCGCGAAGCTGCGCGATAGGCACCCGCTCTTGAGCCATAGTGTCGCGGTAGCGTATGGTGGCGCAATTATCTTCCAATGACTCGTGGTCGATGGTAACGCAGAAGGGGGTGCCGATGGCATCCTGCCTGCGGTAGCGGCGGCCTATGGTATCTTTCTCCTCATATTGGCAATTGAAGTCGTATTTAAGAAGAGCCATAACTTCCCGTGCCTTGCCGGTAAGACGCTCATCTGTTCTGAGCAAAGGCAGAACAGCCACTTTTACGGGAGCTAACGGGGCGGGAAGGCTTAAAACCACGCGGCTCTCTCCGCCTTCCAACTCCTCAACGGTATAAGCGCGCGAAAGCAGGGAAAGGAACATACGGTCCAAGCCGATTGAGGTTTCTACGCAGTAGGGAATGAATTTTTCTCCGGTTTCGGGGTCAAAATATTGCAGATTGCGTCCGCTCATTCTCTGATGATTCGCCAGGTCGAAATCGGTACGCGAATGTATGCCCTCAAGCTCCTTGAAGCCGAAGGGGAATTTAAACTCGATGTCTGTGGCGGCATTGGCGTAATGAGCTAACTTTTCATGGTCGTGGAAGCGGTAGTTTTCGGCTCCTAACCCTAAGTTTTCGTGCCATTTGAGGCGCTCTGCCTTCCAGAATTCAAACCACTCCATTTCGGTGCCCGGCTTGCAGAAGAATTGCATCTCCATCTGCTCGAACTCCCTCATACGGAAGACGAACTGCCTGGCAACCACCTCGTTACGGAAAGCTTTGCCGATTTGGGCGATACCGAAGGGGATTTTCATGCGGCCGGTTTTCTGCACATTTATATAGTCCACGAAAATGCCTTGTGCGGTTTCGGGGCGCAGATAAATAGTGTCCGCTCCTTCGCCCGTGCTGCCGAACTGAGTGCTGAACATCAGATTGAACTGCCTTACATCCGTCCAGTTTTTCGTGCCGGAAACAGGGTCTACAATATTGCAATCGAGAATTATCTGCTTATACTCGGCAAAATCGCTTGCAGCTTCAGCGGCTTTATAGCGCTTGCGCACCTCATCATATTTTGCCTTTTCGCGGAGGACATTGGGGTTAGTCTCGCGGAATTGGGTCTCATTAAAAGCTTCTCCGAAGCGCTTGCGCCCCTTCTCCACCTCTTTTTCTATCTTCTCCTCTATCTTGGCAAGATAATCCTCAATCAGATTATCGGCGCGATAGCGTTTTTTACTGTCTTTATTATCGATTAGAGGGTCGTTGAAGGCCGATACATGCCCGCTGGCCTCCCAAGTTTTGGGATGCATGAAGATGGCGGCATCGAGGCCCACTATGTTTTCGTGAAGACGCGTCATGGCGTCCCACCAATAGCGTTTTATGTTGTTTTTGAGCTCCACGCCCATTTGACCGTAATCATACACTGCAGCAAGCCCGTCATAGATTTCGCTGCTCGGGAAAATAAAACCGTACTCTTTGCAATGAGCAACAAGTACCTTAAATAGCTCGTCTTGTGTCATAGGGTGCAAAGATAGTGATTTCCGCGGATTTGTTAACTTTGTGAGTTATGATAGATGTACAAGCATTAGCTGAAACCCAGCGGCAATTTTTCAGGAGCGGCGCCACCCAGGACCTTGATTGGCGCAAAGAGCAACTCCGCAAACTCCTCGCAGCTGTAAAAAAATACGAGCAACCCCTTTATGATGCTCTTTGGCAGGACCTCCGTAAAAGCATGGCAGAGGCCTACCTATGCGAGATAAGCATAGTTACCGGAGAAATCAGAGAGGCGCTCTCTCATCTTCATAAATGGGCGGCCCCGCGCCGTAAGGCCACTCCCATCCATCTTTTCCCCGCAAAAAGCCACATCATAAGCGAGCCCCTCGGCAGTACCCTTATAATCGCCCCTTGGAATTATCCCGTAACCCTGCTGCTTTGCCCTCTTGTCGGGGCTATTTCGGCCGGATGTACGGCTCTGCTCAAGCCATCTCCCTATGTGCCCAATGTCAGCCGGGTGCTGCAAGAGCTCATAGAAGATACTTTTTCAAGCGAATATATAGCTGTGGTTCAAGGGCATAGAGATGTAAACGAGGCCCTTTTGGCTCTCCGTTGGGATTTGATTTTCTTTACCGGTAGTCCTTCCATGGGCAAAGTGGTTATGAAAGCGGCGGCCGAAAATGTTTGCCCTGTGGTGCTGGAACTCGGAGGGAAAAGTCCTTGTATAGTAAACAGCGATGCAAATATAAAATTAGCAGCCAAACGCATTGCATGGGGAAAAACCCTCAACAGCGGTCAGACCTGCATCGCTCCGGATTATCTGCTGCTTCATAAAGACATTGTTCAGCAGTTCATCAGCGAATTTACATCTGCAGTATGCGAACTGCACGGCCCAGATGTAAAAGAATCGGGGCATTATGTACGCATGGTGTCGGATAAGGCCTATAATCGCGCAAAATCTTATCTGAAAGATGGTAAAATAGTTTCCGGCGGTCGTTTTGATGATGCAGAGCGTTATATAGAGCCGACTTTGCTTGCTGATGCCGCCCTTGACGCCCCTGTTATGACAGAGGAAATATTCGGCCCCATCTTGCCTATTATCAGCTTTTCTGCGCTTAAAGATGCCCAAGATTTTGTAAACTCCCGCGAAAAACCTTTGGCTTTATATTATTTCGGCAGCGAGCGGGACGGCAGGGCTTTCATCCGCCATACATCCAGCGGAGGGGCCTGCATCAACGATGTAATCATGCACTTTGCCAACAAGAATATCCCCTTTGGCGGAGTTGGAACTTCCGGAATGGGGCGCTACCACGGTAAAGAATCCTTCAATGCCTTCAGCCACAAGCGCTCCGTTCTCAGTACCTCCACCCTCCTCGACCTTCCTTTCCGCTACATGCCCTACAAAGCCATAGATTTGGTAAAGAAGATATTAAAATGATGGGGGAATTTATTTGCGCGGGTTGTCATAAGTGTACATTTACTCGCTGAAATCCATTGTGCAGGTGGCAGTAAATGTGCGGCCGTCATCGGTGGTAACGGAAACTGTAATGTCATGACGACCGGAAGTATCGGGGTTTTGAGTAAAAAAGAAATTCAAAAGCCCAAGCAAGGCTAAATCATCATCCGTAACCTCTAAAAGAGGTTTTGTTTTTACATCAAGCAACGACTCATCGGCATAACCGCCGAGAACATACAAATAAGAAGAACAATATTCACATATTATTATGTCGTTAAGAGGCGTTCCTGCAGGATGCTCTTCATCATAATTCGAATTGCTGGTAATTAAAACGGAGGTATAGTTCGGATACAAGGCGCCAGCACCTCCCACCCCATTATAAAACGTTACTTCCCTACAATAAGAAAGGTCATTATGCTTTTTACACAAGTCGTCATATATTATCTTATCCTTTCCTTTTGAATCATAGCTCAAATGTTTTGGCTCTAAAGGACTTAAATATAACCAATATTCACCCTTAACTCGTTCTCCATACATGAGTTCAATATTATTATGAATGCTATAATCCATAATATACGAATCAGAGTACACATGAGTAACCTTGTTGCAACTACCAAGAAGCAATAGGCCTGTTAAAAGCAATAGTAATTTATTTGCGCGGGTTGTCATAAGTTATTGTTCTTAAATATAGATGCATTTTAAAAGGATTTTGTATAAAGTTACGAGTTCCCAGAAAAATGCAAAATTTCGCCCAAGAAAATCATAACGCTGGAAAAGCGAATGTTTCGTTACTGATTCTTTTTTATGTGGAATGTCCAGACGATTTGATTCCCGTTTGAAACCCCGTCGGAATATGGTGCGAAATAGGGCTCTTTTTTATAATCCCAACTGTCTTGACGGAAGAAATTGCCCGGCTGTGTGTTTGCGTCTTTTGCATACCATACGGCTACCGGAGTTCCGGCACCATTGCAAAAAACAATACGGGTGTCTTCGCGAGGATCATGTAAAATGCAATTATCGAATATGTCCGATTCGTCAATATATTTGGAGTCCCACCTGGACATACAGAAACAAACAGAATCTTTAACAGCAATCTCTTCATTTACCTCCCACAAAATTAACGAGGTTTCCGTTGAATAGTAATAATAAGACATTTGCAGCGGAATGTCCGTTTCATTGATTAAAATAAAATCAGTTCGCAAATCTTTATGATGGCGGTCGATACATCCCGCAAGGAGAAAGCCGAACAACAGTAGTTTAACTAGCCTGCCAATAATTTATTTATATGCATTTTCGATTACTGTTTTCTGTGTTGGATACAAAGTTACTAATTCTTGAACAAAATCATCAATGCAGACCACTTCCGGGGTTAAGCAATCTGACGCTCCTTTTGGAGTAATTATGTAAAAGATGGAAAATTAAAAAGAGTTTCCGTATGACTTGGTCTAAAGTCCGCAAGAATTAGCAAAGAAATGTTAATTTTGCATTATGGCAGAACATAAATTTTCTACGCTTGGCATGCAAGAGGCTTTAAAGCGTTTGTACGATGGTACTCCTTTCGCTCCTTTCAGCCCTGCGGCTCATCGCGTGTTGTTGGAGGGCATAGATTTCAATTTGATGTATTTCCCGCTCAAGCACTTGGGTTACAAGGCGGTAGTAGGGGTTACGGGCGAACTTTTTGCCCGAATGATGCATCCTGTGGCGCTTTCGTTAGTGCTTGGGGTGAGCGCCAAATTGGATTACCCTCAAATACAGGAGCTTTGGAGCGGAGTTGTGACTGCCGCAAAGGAATATGGTTATGAAGATGTTTCGCTGAGTCTCCAGCCCTCTCAAACCGGCCTTTGCATAAGCGTTTCCGCGGAGGGGAAACTCAAGGATTTAACCCGTCACAGCCTTCCAAAACCCGCAAGCAAAGATGTGCTTTGCGTGAGCGGTAGGTTAGGTGCAGCCTATTTGGGCTTGCAAGTGCTTGAGCGCGAGAGAGTCCGCTTCGAGGCCGGCACCACAAAGGCCTCTGATGAAATGGAAAAATACAAAATGCTGGTGGGCGCATATCTTCATCCGGAATTATCTTCAGGCATTGTAAAGGCTTTGGAAGATGATGAAATCTACCCCTCAGGGGCGGTATTCATCACTCACGGCCTTGCCGATGCAGTAAAGCGTCTTTCCCGCGCTACAGGCCTGGGCGCCAAAGTATATGCCGATCGCATCCCTTTTGAGGGCAATTCTTTCGAACTCGGTAAAATGCTGGATATAGACCCCGTTTCCGCGGCCATGAATGGCGGAGAGGATTATCAGCTGCTGCTCAGCATACCCATCCTCCAGGCGGAAAAGTTCCGCAGAGAATTTCAAACCTGGGATATAATCGGCCATCTGGCTCAAAGCGATGTGGGGACAGTACTTGTCGCCCCGACCGGTGTTGAACTGCCGCTGCGCGCACAGGGCTGGGTAGAAGCAGAGGATGAAATAGAGGCATAAACTTTTGCCAGAATAAAAACAATAAAAGAAAATCAAAGCCGAAATAAAAGCAGCTAAAAAACCAAATAAAAATACTAACTTAAACCGAAGTAAAAACCGACTAAAATGGCATTTGTACCCCTTCACGTCCACACTCAATATTCCGTCCTCGACGGCTTGTCCAACATAGAAAAACTCTTCCAAAGGGCCGAAGAGCTCGGCATGCCGGCGCTTGCAATAACCGACCACGGCAATATGTACGGGGTGAAAGAGTTTTACAATGTTGCCAAAAAATACCCGAGGATAAAGCCCATCTTCGGTTGTGAAATGTATATTACCCGCCATTACGACCATACCCTTAAAGATACTCAGCACAATAAATACTACCATCTGATATTGTTGGCAAAAAACGAAACCGGCTACCACAACCTTATGAAGCTGGTATCTTTCGGCCATATAAACGGTTTCTATTACCGCCCTCGCATCGACCATGAACTGCTGGAAAAATATCACGAAGGGCTTATCTGCACAAGCGCCTGCATAGCGGGCGAAATTCCTCAAAAAATTCTTGCAGGGGATATTGAAGGCGCAGAAAAGGCCATAGAGTGGCACAAGGGTGTTTTCGGGGATGATTATTATCTCGAGGTAATGCTTCACAAAAGCGAGGTCCCGGGGCTTGCTCCGGCAGTGCAGGCCACTATGAACGACCTCTATTCAAGGCAAAAAATCTATACCGAAAAAATATTCGAACTCGCCGCCAAGCATAATGTGAAGGTGATAGCCACCAACGACACACATTTTGTACGCAAAGAGGATGGTCCGGTTCACGACAGGCTCATCTGCCTTACCACCAATGCCGATGTAAACGACCCGATGCGCGGAGCCGAGGGCTCGCGAGGGCTTCGCTATACCCAGCAGGAATACCTCAAAAGCGAGGAGGAAATGTACAAGCTTTTCCCCACCCATCCCGAGGCCGTCGCCAACACGCAGGAAATCATGGAGAAGGTGGAGAACATAGAGATTAACCGCAGCCACGTTCTTCCGAAATTCGACCTGCCCGAAGACTTTTTAAAAGAAATCGACACTTATCTCGAAAAATACAAGGAAGTAATAGATGAGGGCCGTTTCGAGGAACACCGCAACGGGGACGGCGCCGTGATTGACCGCACTCCGCGCAGCAATGACTTTTGCCATTCTGTGGCCTATCTGTGTCATCTCAGCTATTTGGGTGCGGAAAAACGTTACGGCAAAAACCTGAGCGAAGACATACTCGAACGCATAGACTTCGAGCTCAAAACCATCTCGCGCATGGGCTTCCCCGACTATTTTTTAATTGTTCAGGACTTTATCAACTGGGCAAAGAACAATGATATTTCGGTGGGCCCCGGACGCGGTTCGGCTGCCGGCTCCTGTGTAGCTTACTGCCTTCGAATAACCAATTTGGATCCTCTTAAATACGGGCTCCTCTTTGAGCGCTTCCTTAATCCCGAACGGGTAAGCATGCCCGATATTGATGTGGACTTTGACGATGAGGGGCGCTACCGCGTAATTCAATATGTACAAAACCGTTACGGTAAAGACCATATCTCCCATGTGATTACTTTCGGCACCATGGGCGCAAAAGGTTCTCTTAAAGATGTTGCCCGCATAAGCGGTTTGCCTCTGGCAGAATCGGAGCGTCTCTCTAAAATGATACCCGAAAAGGTGAATTTCTTAAATGTGAAGGAAAACGGTGTGGATGTGGAAAAGCCTCTCACATTGGCAAATTGCGTGAAATATCTGCCGGACCTTAAAAAAGAATACGAAAGCGGAGACCCCTTGGTAAAAGAGGTTCTCGAATATGCCATACGCCTGGAAGGCACTATACGCCAGACCGGCATTCACGCCAGCGCCATGATTATCGGGCGGGGCAATCTAACCGATTATATTCCAATTACCCTCGGTACCGACAAGGCCACAGGCCAGGAAGTTTGGGTAAGCCAGTATGAAGGTAATCTGATAGAAGATGTAGGCATGCTCAAGATGGACTTTTTGGGGATTAAAACACTAAGCATAATCGAACGTTGTTTAAAACTTATAAAGAAACGCTTCGGCAAAGACATAGACATGGAAACAATTCCTTTGGACGACTCGAAAGTCTATGAACTCTATGGCCGCGGCGAAACCATCAGCGTGTTCCAATTTGAATCTCCCGGTATGAGGGAATGGCTTATGAGGTTGCGCCCGCAGCGTTTTGAGGATTTGATAGCCATGAATGCCCTCTATCGCCCCGGACCCATGGAATATATTCCCGACTTTGTAGAGCGCAAGAACGATTCCGGCAAAATCTGCTACGACCTTCCCGAAATGGAGAAGATATTGCAGGAAACCTACGGTGTAACCGTTTACCAGGAGCAGGTGATGCGCATTTCGCAGATGATTGCCGGCTTCTCGCAAGGCAAGGCCGATCAACTCCGCAAGGCGATGGGCAAGAAGAAAAGAGAAGTATTGGACGGACTTAAGGCCGATTTCATGGAAGGAGCTTTAAGCAAGGGATATAAGCAAAGCATTTTGGAAAAGATATGGAGCGACTGGGAGGCCTTTGCAAAATATGCATTCAACAAGAGCCATGCTGCCTGCTATGCTTTAGTCAGTTATCAAACAGCTTGGCTGAAAACACATTACCCTTCCGAATTCCAAGCCTCAAACCTTACCCAGCAAACATCGGACATGGACGAGATGGTAAAAATCATGGCCGATTGCAAGAGGTTCGGTATAAAGGTGCTCAGTCCCGATGTAAACGAGTCGGATCGCGACTTCAGCGTTAACCGAGATGGAAACATACGCTTTGGTCTCAGCGGTCTGAAGGGCTTCGGAAGCAATATAGTGGATGCTATAATTGCGGAGAGGGATGCCGGCGGCCCCTTTGCAGATGTGTTTGATTTTATAGAGAGGCTTGGCGGCATCGTGAATCGCAGGGCCATGGAGACTTTGGTGTGCGCCGGAGCCTTTGATTCATTCGGTTACAAGCGCAGTTCCTTCTTTTTGCCAAGCAAGTCCGGCGAGGAATTCATAGAAGAATTGGTAAAGTACGGCGACCTCTACAAAAACGACACTTTCTCTGCTGCCGGTTCGCTTTTCGGAGATGTTGAGGAATTGAAGCCTCAGCGTCCCGAAATGCCGCTTTTTGTGGGAGAGGAAGACGTAATGAGCCTGCTGCAGAAAGAAAAGGAATTTGTAGGGATGTATCTTTCGGCTCATCCTTTGAACCGCTATGCGTTTGAGATAGCGACTTTTACAAACTGCAAACTGAAAGACCTAAAAGGTCTTATAGATGAGGCCAATCGCAAAAACCAGGGCTCTCGCGTAAAAATTGCCGGTATAGTTATGGACGTAAAAAAGTTTACAACCAAAAACGGCAGACCGGGTGTCGAAATAACCATAGAAGACTATAGCGGCTCATATAAAATATCCCTTTATGGCAAGGATTGCGAGGATTTTCTGCCTTACATGGGAGAGCATTCGCAATTATTTATTGATGGCGAGATAGCCCGGCAATACCGTCCCAAGCGGGAACACATAGAGGCAGGCAAAATAATACCTTATGTCTTCAAAATAAAGAAGGTAAAATTGCTCGGCAATGTAGGGGAGGAAATGATAAAGAATTTTGCCATCAACATTGACACCGCATCGCTTTCTCCCGCATTCAGAAAGAAATTATTGAAACTTCTCAAAGACTACTCCGGTCCCACCCGCCTATGCGTAAACCTTTTTGATAAAGGTACAGGCTATCGCATAGAGATGGCTTCCAATAAGTATAATATCAGCGTTTGCGAGGACTTCCTCATCGCACTCGAACATATAGGAATAAGCTATCTGGTAACCACCAAATAGCTTATCCCAATCACTTATTTTCAGTCTTAATTACTTTTTCTTGGCTGCTGCCGCCTTCTTTTTAAGGGCGGCCATAGTTGCATCATACATAATGGGGGTGCCAATCATGATGGATGCATAGGTTCCGATTATAACACCGAGACAGAGGGCAACCGAGAGACCGCGTATTGTCTCACCGCCGAAGACTGCAATAGCAATCATTGGCAGCAAGGTAGATGCAGCTGTGTTCACTGTACGGGTAAGAGTTGCATTGATGGCCTGATTGGTCATTTCCCTTATATCCCTGTTTGGATTCAGCGAACGCATCTCACGGATACGGTCGAATATAACCACACAGTCGTTGATGGCATAACCTATAATGGTAAGAATCGCCGCTATAAATGTTTGGTCGACGTCGAGATTGAAAGGCAGGATGCCGCTGAACAGCGAGAAGAAGCCTATCACTATTATGGCGGTATGCGCAAGCGATACCACGCCGCCGAGACCCCATGTCCAACCCTTAAAGCGGACGGCGATATAAGCGAATATGACAATGAGGGCGAGGATTACCGCAATAATTGCATCCCTTCTCAAGTCGGAGGCAATGCTGGCTCCCACTTTATCGGAAGAAATAATACCATTGTTATCCAAAGTGCTGACGAATTCCGAGAAGGTAATATCTTCATCTGCAAAGAATCCCTTAAGGGCCTGATAGAGCATTCCCTTTATTTCAGCATCCACCGCCGAATCATCTATATCCACCTTATAAGCAGTGGTTATCTTCATTTGCGATTCACCGCCGAACTGCTTCACCTCTGCAGAAGAACCCTTTACATCCGGGTCAGCCTCAGCAGCGGCAACAAAGACATCATTTACCGATGCACGGACGTCCTCAGCGGTTACCGGCTGGTCGAAACGCACCACATAGGTACGGCCGCCGGTGAAATCCACACCATATGTAAAGCCCTTGAATACTATTGAGCCTATGGATATAAGGATGACAATAGCGGAGATGGTGTAAGAGTATTTGCGAGCTTTAATAAAGTCGACATTGGTGTTCTTAAGGAATTTAGCGCTCCATTTATTATCGAAACTGATGTTCTTGCCGCGCTTGATGCGGTCTTCGAAGATAAGTCGGGAGATAAAGATGGAGGTAAGAACAGAGGTTATGATACCTATGATGAGAGTGGTTGCAAAGCCCTTTATCGGACCTGAGCCGAAGAAGAAGAGGATAATACCGGTAAGAAGAGTGGTTACCTGACCGTCTATAATAGCGGAGTAGGCATTGCGATAACCATCTGCAACGGCCTTGGAAAGCCCTTTTCCTGCTTGAAGTTCCTCTTTTATACGCTCATAAATAATAACGTTCGCATCCACCGCCATACCCATTGTAAGCACGAGACCAGCAATACCGGGAAGCGTCAGCACGGCTCCGAATGATGCAAGCGATCCAAGCAGCAGCACTACGTTTACAAGCAGAGCCACATTGGCCGCAACACCTGCGCCCATGTAGAAGGCGAGCATATAAATAAGTACGAGAGCAAAGCCGATGATGAACGAAATCATACCGTCCTGGATGGATTTGGAGCCCAAAGAAGGACCTACAACCTGCTCCTGCACGATTGTGGCGGGGGCGGGAAGTTTACCGCTCTTCAGCACGTTGGTAAGGTCGGTTGCCTCCTCGATAGAGAAGTTACCTGAAATCTGAGAGGAACCGCCGGTGATTTCGCTTTGAACCGTAGGATAGGAATATACCGTACCATCAAGTACAATAGCGATTTGCCTGCCTATATTATCTTTGGTGAGACGAGCCCAGGTATTGGCGCCTTCAGCGTTCATTGTCATGGATACGGTAGGATTACCGCCCTGGCGGTCGGAATAAGACACGCGCGCATCGGTAACCGCTCCGCCATCGAGCGGAGCCCGTCCGTCGCGGGCATCGGCCTTGATGGCCACGAGCTCATAAATATTGTCAGCCTGAAGATAACTTGCCGGCTTTACGCTCCACATAGGGCGGAATTCAGCGGGGAAGATATCCTTGATTTGAGGCATTGACAAATAACGGTTAACAGCAGCGGTATCCCTGATTTCCGCATAGCCGATGCAAGCCGTACCACGTGCCTGAGAGGGCTGGAGAACAGAGAAGAGAGGATTGGCTTTGCGGTAAGCATCCACTTCTTGTTCGCTTTCGCTTTGCTCCTGAAGCACCTGGGCCACAATATCATCTTGTGCCGAGTCTTCTGCCTCAGTTACTCCCGGCTCAACAATCTCATCAAGCTGCATATCGGCAAGAACCTGATTGGCTTCTGCCAAGAAGGGATAAATTTCGCTGCTTTCGAAAGTTGTCCAGAATTCGAGAGATGCGGTACCCTGAAGCAGCTTGCGCACACGCTCAGGCTCCTTCACGCCGGGGAGTTCCACAAGGATGCGTCCTGTGTTGCCGATTTTTTGAATCGAAGGCTGGGTTACGCCGAAACGGTCGATACGGTTGCGCAATACATTGAAAGAGTTGGCAATCGCGCTTTCGGCTTCGGCTCTGATAACCGAAATCACCTCTTCATCGGTGCTTTCCGGCTTGATACGTTCTCTCATTTCGTAGGTTCTGAAAATACGGGAAAGCCTTTCGCCGCCGGAAACCTCTTTCCATGCTTCTGCAAACAGGGTTATGAAGTCGCTTTGAGAATTCACGCTGCGCACTTTGGCAAGTTCAACGGCTTTGTTGAATTCGGGACTCGTATTGTTGCCCGAAAGCGCCCTTACAAGGTCTTGCAGCTGCACTTGCAGCATTACGTTCATACCGCCCTTGAGGTCCAGACCGAGGTTGAGTTCCTTGCTGCGGACATCCTTATAGGTATAACCGAAATATACTTTCTCTCCCATCAGAGAGTCGATGTAATTCTTTTCTGTCTCTTTTTTAACAGAATCGAGATAATAAGCCCTGTCAACTTCGGGCACCTGGGCGAAAGCGGCGCTTTGCTCGGTGAGAGCCACTTTCCTATCGGCAGCTTTTTTCGCCTTGTTTCCATGAATTATAGAAACCAGAGTGAAAGACAGCTGCCAGAGGCAGGCTAAAATGAGCAGAATTGCCACAAATCTTATTGCACCTTTGCTTTGCATAACTATATAAGTGTTTTATTTTTTGTATTTATCGAAAAATAGCCGACAAAGTTACTGTTTTTTTGTCTAAATGAAAAATACTGTTAAAAATCAGCGCTTACTGTCTTTAATAAGCGAAGTAACGGCAGTACACCACGATGCGGCATCCAACAATTCTTTATTGGTCAGATGCAGGCGCCAGCGCCATTTATTGTTGGGGTCGGCAGGGTCGTTGATGCGTTCTTTCTTCGGGTTGGCGGCGCGCAGTTTTTGGTCTATGGACAGCCAGTCTTGAATCGGGAAGATGGCTAACATGCACTTGCTGTTAAGATGCTCTTCCAAAATGCGTCTGCATTCTGCCGGAGCCTTATCGTCGGAATCCCACATGCGTATTCCTGACATATCGTGCGAAGATGTTGCGCAGACACTCAGGTAAGGCCATTCATAGCCCTTATCCATGCGCTGCATCTCCAATGACAATATCTTTTCCTGGTTCATTACCTCAGGCACGCAGTGCGGCACCATGCCCAAATCTTCGCCGCAGGCCAGCATTCTGGTGGAGCTGAGCAGATGCGGGAGTTTCTTAAGGGCATTGTATTTCCAGAAAGCATCGTGACGATGATAGAAGAAGTCAGTGTAGAGGGCATCGAACTTCTCTTTCTGCCATGGCTCCAAGCCCGAAGTGTCAGGAGTTATAAGCGGATGGAACCAGCCGGGCTTGCGCGGGTCTTCTATAAACAAACCTATAATCGGTAGACCCATGCCAACGATTTCATCGCGGCTATAGGGAAGTGCGGGGTTGAAGTGCCCTAACAATCCGCCCTTGAATTCGACAGGAATCTCCCAAATACGGAAGAAACCGAGTATATGGTCGATGCGGTAGGCATCAAAATATTCGCTCATTTTGCGAAGGCGCCTCTTCCACCAATCATAATCGTCTTTTGCCATTTCCTCCCAATTATAAGTGGGGAAGCCCCAATTTTGGCCGTCCTTGCTGAAATAATCGGGCGGTGCGCCGGCGTTGGAGTCGAGATTAAAGAGATTTGGGAAGCTATAAGCATCCACGCTGTCGTGACCTACGCCGATGGGGAGGTCGCCTTTAAGATAAACGCCTTTGGAGTGGGCATATTCTACCGCCGCACTGAGCTGTTTGTCGAGATGCCACTGTACCCAGCGGTAGAAATCGGGCTCATACTTATCTCTTTTGGCGCAGAAGTCGGCATAAGCATCCAGCCAATCAGCGTTCTTTGCAGAGAAGTTTACAAAATCAGCAGAGGCCATATCTTTCTTGGCGGCCTTCTCTTTATAAGCTTTGCGCAGATATTTTATTTTTAGCTTGATAACTCTCGGATAATCTACAAAGGGCTCTTCGTTCAACTCCTTTTGAAGTTTGCGATATTCTTCATCCACCTTTACGCCTGCAGCCGGCAGGTGCATATAAAGGGGATGCAGTGCAAATGACGAAACGGGATTATAAGGATAGCTGTCGCTCCATTTTCCCTTGTGGGTGGTATCGTTTATAGGGAGAATCTGAATAATACTCTGGCCTGTGCGGGAAACCCAATCAACAAATCCGGGAATATCCACAAACTCGCCTACGCCGAAATCATCTTCTCCTCTAAGGGAAAATATCGGAATGGCGGTACCTGCTCCGCGATAGCCCGGCTGATTGAAAATATCTGCCGAATGCTTGCGGGGGAAGGGGCAGCCCTCTATGGGGCAATCTATCCAGAAATCTTTGATTTCGGCTTGCAGGGTATCTCTATGGTGATGCTCCCATTCGGTGCGGGCGATTATATTGCCCCTGTAAAGCACGTATGTATAATCTTCTATAAGTTCCGGAGGGCAATTTTTAATGCTTACGCTCCAAATGTTTCCCGCACCCCAGTTCATGGGATAGGTTTTGTCGCGGGAGACAAGACAGAGCCTTTCGCCCCACCTTGTATTGTATTCTACGGAAAATGTTACTGTCATATATGCGGTATGATTAAATTGTTTTTATTTTTCTTTCTACACTTGCTCTTTTCTCTTTCGCAAATTGCTATATTTCTATACTTGCTGTTTTTCCTCCTGCTTGCGAAGCTCTAAGCAGAGTTCGTCTAACTGCTTTTGGTCTATTATAGACGGAGCGCCGAGCATTACATCCTTGCCCTGATTATTCTTCGGGAAGGCGATATAGTCACGTATAGAGTCGCTTCCTCCGAAGAGCGAGCAAATCCTATCCAAGCCGAAAGCCAAGCCTCCGTGAGGAGGAGCGCCGTATTTGAAGGAATTGATGAGGAAGCCGAACTTGCGTTGCGCTTCTTCGGGGCCTATTCCTATGATTTGGAACATGCGCTCTTGGGTCTTGGGGTCGTGAATTCGGATGGAGCCACCGCCCAATTCGTTTCCGTTGAGCACAAAGTCGTAGGCATTGGCGCATACTTTAAGTATATCTTCGGGCTTGTCGGAATAATAATATTGGAGATGTTCCGGCTTTGGGGCCGTGAACGGATGGTGCATAGCGTCCCACTTGTTTTCCTCATCATTCCACTCGAAAAGAGGGAAGTCGGTAAGCCAAAGGGGTGCGAAGACATCGGTCTTGCGGAGGCCGCATCTGTTGCCGAGTTCTATGCGAAGCTGCCCTAACTGCACTTGGGTTTGGCGTTTCTCCCCACTAAGTATGAGTATCAGGTCGCCTTTGACGGCGCCAATCGCATCTGCAATTTTTTGCAAGTCTTGGGGGGAGAAGAATTTATCCACCGAACTTTTTATACTGCCGTCCCCACCCATCTTTATATATACAAGGCCTTTTGCTCCCACTTGAGGACGCTTTACCCAGTCGGTGAGCTCGTCCGTCTGCTTCCGCGACCAATCTGCCGCTCCGCCCACTGCTATTGCTCCCACATAGGGAACATTATCGAATACGCCGAAGCCGTGTCCTTGAGCGAGGGGTGTTATTTCGTGAATAAGCATGCCGAAGCGGATGTCCGGCTTGTCAGAGCCGTATTTGTCCATTGCATCCGACCAAGTCATGCGCGGTATGGGATTGGCCACATCTACATTAAGAATCTTTTTGAAAAGATGACGCATCATCCCCTCGAACATATTCAACACATCCTCTTGCTCCACAAAGCTCATTTCGCAGTCGATTTGAGTGAATTCCGGCTGACGGTCGGCGCGCAGGTCTTCATCACGGAAGCACTTCACTATTTGGAAATAGCGGTCCATGCCGGCGACCATGAGGCTTTGTTTAAGCGTCTGCGGGCTTTGCGGAAGGGCATAAAAAGTACCCGGATTCATGCGTGAGGGCACTACAAAGTCGCGGGCGCCTTCCGGCGTGGAGTTTATGAGGAATGGGGTTTCGATTTCTAAGAAGTTATTGTCGGACAGATATTTGCGTACCTCTTGGCAGATATTGTGCCTGAGTTGCAAGGCTTTCTGCAAGGGGTCTCTGCGGAGGTCGAGATAGCGGAATTTTGCTCTGAGGTCTTCGCCGCCATCGGTATTTTCCTCTATGGTGAAAGGAGGAGTCAGGCTGGCGTTCAGTACATTTATGCTTTGCAGTTTTATTTCCACATCGCCTGTAGGCATCTTGGCGTTTTTATTAGAGCGCTCCACAACCTCTCCCACGGCCTGAATCACAAACTCGCGTCCGAGTTCATTTGCGGCTTCCACCAAGGCCTTCGGAGCATCCGCCTCAACCACCAATTGGGTTATTCCATATCTATCCCTGAGGTCGATGAAGGTCATGCCTCCTAACTTGCGCGAGCGCTGAACCCATCCTGCCAATGTGACTTTCTTTCCTACATCGGAAATGCGCAGCTCTCCGCACGTATGGTCTCTGTACATATCTTGTGTTAATTTATAAGCTTTCTATAAGCATTTATAATGCTGTCTGCTAAGCTACTTGCTAAGGCACAAATATTTATAGCCTACAAATTTAACAAATATTATCGGGTAGTTAAAGATTTCCGGCAGGAATTCCGGTGTGTTGAGGAAAAAACTTCCAAAAAATGCTTTACCATGAACGGTCAATGTCAGAATAAATGTTAGTGAAGATGTCTGAATAAACCAGCAGCCGGCTATTCTTCTTCTGACCAAAGGTCTTCCGTAAGGTCGGTATAGAGAATTCCGTTGAGGTGGTCGATTTCGTGTTGGAAGATACGCGCAACATAGGCGCTCACTGTATCACGCTCGGTTTTAAGTGTTTCCGGATTAATGTGGCGTACGATGGCAAATTCGGACCGGGGAACATTTCCGCGAAGCCTCGGAATCGACAGACATCCCTCACGCCCTATAATGGTTTCACCCCAAAGCGAGTCGAGTACCGGATTGGCATATGCCTCGAAAGGCTCGCCCGGTTTATCTAATCGGCAAACGACTATCACGCGGCGGTTCAGCCCCACCTGCGGAGAGGCAATCCCAACCCCATTTTGCGAAGGGTCTTGAACAGTATATTTCATTTTTGCCACAAGCGCTTGAAATTCAGGGCTTTTTAAATCTTTGGCAGTCAATTCTTTGCTTTGCGCACGCAGAATGGCCAATTCACTGCTGTCCGTCACCGCAAAAACATGCATCAGCGAATCGGACTCATTGATTAGCGCCTTTTCTTCTTTGTTAAAGTCTGCAAGGCCGGACTTCGGGGCGCATGTCGCCACCGCTAACAACAACGGAAAAATAAATTTCAATTTCATTGCACGAAGATAACGAAAAATCGAGGTATATTCCGCCATTTCGATAGTTTCGTAATGCGAAAAGCCGGAACAAAATACGAGAGCAAAAAAAAATTGCGGTCTTTGTGCTGCGCTCCATAATGGTCGTAGGGCATACGCCGTTACAAGACGGAGTCCTCTGGTCGCTCGACTTGCCGCCGCCCCTCTGCCATGCTGCATGACCAACACTAACAGGACCGGTATGCTTCTTTGATCCGCATCGGACACGTATGCATCCAGCACAGAATCAATTAGAGGATCGCAGGCACGTTTAAGGTCAAGTCGTCTATGGTAGCATCAGTACGAGAGTGCGATGCATGTGAGTAATATGGTTAAGCGCTTTATCAGTTCTGAAAGAAATACGGGTTGGGCGAGTCCTTGACTTCCAGGTCGCAGTCACTAATGCTGCATTCGCCACATTCATGGATGCTGATAAATGCATCCTTGCGCCAATTACTGAAGTCGTTGCCAACTATGGCAACGTTGCCGCAGAACTGTGCATCTATCACACCTAATCCTGGCCAAATCGGCTCGAACGAGCCGCTGTTCACGAATCTGTTGTTACGGATAGTAAGATTCTCCACGCTGAGCGCATATACTATTTGATAATCGAAGGTTTCGACGGTGTTGTTCTCGAATACGATATTCTTATGGAAGAACCAGTCTTTCCCTCTTGCGGATGAAGGGATAATCGGGTCAATCTGAAGAATCGCCTGTGGAGCGCCTCCACCGATGCCAAAATCACGGAAGGTACATCCTCTGATGATTAAATCTTCCGTCTGCCCGCTCTCGAACCAGTAATTGGCATCTCCGCAGATGCGTATGCCTGCCATCATAGAGCGGAAGTCACAGTCCTCCACAACGACCCTGCCGGGGCAGGAGAGTAATAGGCTGCGCGCTCTGTTGAGATCCACCTTGCAGCGTTTAATGAGCACGTTAGCAGTACCGCGCGATATGTTCTCTACTGCGATATTGTTTGGTTTTACGTTAGTCCGGTCGAAGTCCGTGCTGACGATATAGTTGTTCTCCCCCTCACGTTCAATACTCTTGACCATGCCCGTGCCGATAGGACGCAGCGTTATTTTATCGACGAAACGCAGCATCTCTCCGGTATTGGCGAACCTGTTGCCTTCCTGCTGAAAATGTCCGAACCGTGCGGTAAATCTTCCGTGATTCGGAAGACCGGTAACTAACATGTATGTACCGTGCACGTTCGTGGCGTCATCCAGCATGCTTTCGAACACGCAGTCTTTCATCACGATGTCGCCGCTGCAGTCTACGAAATGCGTGGCGTCAGCCGAAGCTGTTACCATGCGGGTACAGCCTTCTTTCTGCGATGTTGTATATCGCTCCAGCGTTATATCGCTGCTGTATTGTGCTATGACGGCCATGCCACCGCAATGACGTACCGATACATCGCGTATCGTTACAGCCCTGCAGTCGGAAATAACGATTGCCGGACTGCGGCGGTTCGTGCCGTGAGGTCCCTTGTCAACCCATATCCCGCCAACGGGGGGCATCTCTTGAGCCTGAAAGTTGCGAAATTCCACAGTTCCGGGGGATAGCTCGCGAGCAGACAACTGATGTTCGGTCCAGTGCTGGCACTTTTCCGTATTGTAGTAAGGACGGCGTGTACGCGGGTCGAAAACGATATTTTCGCCCAGACACCTCTCCCAGTTATATCCTTTGAAGTATAGAGTGTCGCCGCTGATGCGGTAAGGATTGTCATTGCGTATCTTAAGCACGAAGGTGCGCGCTTCTGCGTCGGATTCGATTACCTCGCCCTCGAGGGTAAAGTGGTCGTCCCAGTCGATTTCGATGCCATCGATAGTCACATCCGATGAGCCGGTCAGTGCAAAAGGAACCATCTCGCCATGGAAAAGCAGAGTCGTCCCTTTACCTCTTACCGAGACATTGGACATTCCGTCAAGATTTAAGGCTACTCTCTTCTTTCCATTGTCGTTATTAGACACGCTGAGATACCTCTCGATGGAGCACTCCGGATAGAAAGGATATATGCCCTTCTCGAACAGTAGTTCGACCTTCCCTTCAGGGTGCCGGGAGATGATGTTTCTGATTATGGGCGTGTAGTCTGTGGTAGCGTCATCGAATGGCACCACTACAGAGTCAATATTGCTGCATGCCGCCAATGTCAGGATTGACAGTAAAAAAGTAATCGGATGTTTCATAGATTACTACTTGAAGGATATTCTCCTGCAGGAGAGTGTTCGAATTCCTAAGCCGTCCATATCGGTGGAGTAGTACATCCGGATTTGTTTTCCTCCCTCTGTGTCTCCGTCCGGACCGATAAGGTTAGGGTACATCGCTCCGCCTGGTTCCATAGTCTTAGAAATCATCGTTACCGCCTTTGTCCAGTTGATGCCGTCCTCGCTCTCCGAATAGATGATGGCCCTATTCCAACTATGGTAAACCATTATCCACTTATTCAGATAAGTATTATACATTACTGACGGATTGCCACCAGGGAACTTCTTCAGCTCATCTATGGCGTAGTTGGCTCCGCCAAGCCCCGTGGTCCCGTTGCATCCCTCGGCGGTAAAGCCGAAACCGTCCCATTTCTTCCAGGTACCGGCTTTTCCTTCCGGGTCCTTGGATTCTGCCATGCTTATCATGTAGCTCCTGGTCCCTGCGTTCGTACAGGATCCGCAATAGTAGCATATCCATGACTCGCGTTCTTCGTTGTACACTATACATCCGTCTCCAAGTCCGTAGGACCGGGTGTCATTGGCGCCCGTTTCCGGACGCGGATCCGTTCCGCTAAGAATCATGTTTCCCTTGGTCCAGGTCTTACCCATATCGTCAGAATATGCCACGCCTATTGACTTGTAGGCGCTTAGCTTACCCGGCCAATGGCTTTCGGCATGGAAAAATCCTACGAGTTTTCCGTTTTTTCCCTTGAGCTCATGGACGCCGATGAACCACTGTCCGCCGTCGGTAAAATTCTGTGTCGGCTTGTCGCCTATGACTTCGTCATTGACGGACAGTCTGTTGATATTGTATTCAAGCCACGGTGTGTCACAGTCCGATTGCATCAGAGAACGGTCGGCCGACCAGAAAATCGAAAATTTGGCCGCCCATGAGAACTTGACTACGGTAATTTTTCCGTCGAGCCAGTACCCCTTACGCGGAATCTCGTCCTCGACGTTTATATCGTAACGGTCCGATAGATACCATTTGTCGAATTCACTGTAATTGCTGACGTCGTCCTCCTGTTCTTCGTAGGGCTCTTTACTCGTTGAGTTGTCATACTTATGCGCGAGGTCAAGGTCTCTTAAACAGCCTGCAATGCAGCTGACAGACGCCATAGCAAGCAATATGATTATTATCTTCTTCATAAAATTATCTCCATAGTTTATTTTGGATAATTGCACCGTTAGATGCGTCGATAGCGCTCTGAGGAATCGGATAAACAACGTGCTTCGGCCTGATGTTTTCGGCTTGTGACGTTAACACTGTCGTGGTCCGATAGCGAGATAGAGTTTTTACTTTTTCTTCCAACTTGCCGAACCGGACGAGGTCGTACCATCGATGACCTTCGAATGCGAGCTCAAAGCTGCGTTCGTCAAGCAGGTCGTCTAGGGTAACTGTTAATAAATCTATCGTTGGATTTGGCGTCTTTATAGCGTCGCCTGTCTTGCCGAATCCGCGCCTGCGCACCTGATTGACATATTCTCTTGCTTCCGAATCGACGACCCCCTTTCCTCTCAGCTGTGCTTCAGCGTACATGAGGAGGACGTCAGAATAACGGATAATCGGGAAATTAATCGGATTTGCCCAGTTTGCCCATCCTGCACCCCGCTCTTCTTTGGTTAGGCCATGACGGAACTTGTAAGCAAAATAGTAGTAGTCTGTGCCATCATCAGGGTGTTCGGACGAATCGTAGTATTTGGGCTCCAGCAGTCCCTCGTCGTTGTGAATGAAAACGAATCGTGCTACACAGTCCCTCCTCTTATCATTGGGGTCAAACGTTTCGTAGAACTCCCTTGATGTGCGTAGCTGTACCCAATACAGGTTGTCGCCATCCGTGGGCATTCCTTCCATGGTCCCCACTTGCCCTCCATACTTGGTTGTTCCGTCGTTTGTGAACTCAATGTCCCAGATGTATTCCGGACCATGTTCATGCTTGCCGTCAAACTGAGAGAAGAAGTCGTCAACGAGCGCGAATCGGTCGCTGTCAATAACTTCCTTTAACTCGGCCTCCGCTAAAGAGGCGGCCGTAGCGTCTTCCAGAGGCTTTCCTGACATTTGCAGATAGACTTTTCCGAGCATGGCTGCGGCTGTAAGCCTACATGGACGTCCTCCGGTGTTTGTATTAGGCAGAAGCTCCTTTGCCTTCTTCAAATCATCGACAATAAGAGAATACACTTCAGAACATGGTTTGACTGTTACGTCAAGTTTGCTCGGGTCTATCGTCTCGCTTGTCACTAAAGGCACATTCTCGAAGAGGCGTACCAGATGAAAGTAGAAGAAGGCTCTCAGAAAATACGATTCTCCGAGTATCCTGTCCTTTTCTTTCCCATTTAAATCGGCTTTCGGTTCAAGCCTATTTATAATTACGTTTGCACGCTGTATTCCTCTGTACATGGCGCTCCATGTCTTTGCAAGAAACAGACAGTTCTCTGTGTATGTATATCTGGACAGTTCCATTTCTCCTTTGCCTCCGTAGGCGGCGAACATCTCGTCTGTACCGCAGCGTCCGAGCACCATAAATCCGGAGAAATATGTTCCGAAGCGGATATCCATTCCGTCTGCATCGTTTGCAATCAGGAGTGTGTTATAGACGCCTACAAGACTCATGTCGAAGTCTTTTGTGCTCTTGTAGTAGTTGGATGTGGCCACACTGCTCTCGAGGGGGACTTCAAGGAAATTGCAGGATACCGCACAGGCCAGGGTAATGGCCGCCGTAAAAAGTATATTGTATATTCTTTTCATATCGCTGTTGATTTATTTGAAGATGATATTAACCCCTAACGTATAAGTTCTGGGCCGAGGAAAACAACCGTAGTCGAAGCCTGCCGTCAAGACATTTGTGGAGTTGGATACCTCCGGGTCATACCCTGAGTAGCGTGTTAATACAAACACGTTCTCGCATGCGGCATATACTCTGATTGTGCCGATGCGTGTCTTCGGGCCGAACCACCTTTCCGGAAGGTTCCATGTGAATCTCGCGTTCTTTAACCTTAGGAATGATGCGTCTTCAACAAAGGCGGAACAGACCTGAGATACCGTCATTGAGTTGTACATGGTGCTTTCGAGGTTATCCTCCGTCCACCGGTCAGCATAGAATGCCATCTGGTTGTGTCCTTCCGCGTTGAACTTTGCCAGTACCTTGTAGTTCGCATTGTACACGTCAGCGCCGTACGAATACTGGAACCCTACCGAAAGCGAGTAGTTCTTCCAGCTGATGTCGGTGCCGAAGGCTCCGTAAAAGTCCGGAGAGGTATTGCCTATCACTGTTCGGTCGTCTGCCGTTATCTTTCCGTCAGGCACGCCGTCAGCTCCGGATAAATCCGCGAACTTCATGGCCCCAGGCCTTTCATTACCGGTTTCAATAGCAGTTTCGGGCCTTGGTGTCCGTCCGTCCTTCTCGAATTCATTCAATCCATAAACGCCTATCGTACGGTAACCGTAGATGTTCCCGATTTCTCCTCCCTCTTCAAGTTTGATGATGTTGCCGCTGCCGACACATGCTACCGGCAGGTAAATCGGCTCACCGTTGCTGCTGAGTTCGAGAATCCTTGTCTTGTTATGGCTGAAGTTGGCGTTTGCGGTCCACTTCCAGTCCTTTGTCTTCAGAATTAGCGCATTGACGGACAGCTCGATACCGCGGTTCCTCATCTTTCCGATATTCTGCCAGGCTTTTTCGAAGCCGGAGATGTTGATTACCGGCGCTTCCAGAAGCAGGTCGGATGTGACCTTATTATAAACGTCCAGATTGATTAAAAATCTGTCTTTGAAGAGCCCGAGCTCCACGCCAAGGTTTCCCTCGGTAGTAGTCTCCCATGTCAGCTCTTCGTTTGCGATTGAAGCAGGGGACTGTCCGATTGCAGGAACATCCGCGAACGAGTAGAAGTTGCCGAACAGCTGTGCGTATGAGCCTGTGGTTGGGACATTGGAGTTTCCGACCTGGCCAGCACTGAGCCTGAGCTTTAGGGTGTTGACGGTGTTCTGATTCTTCATAAACGCCTCGTTATCGACATTCCATGCGACAGCGCCGGAGAAGAAGGAGCCCCACTTGTTCTTTATGAAGAGCGAAGTCCCGTCCCGTCGTGCTGTGAAAGTGGCGATGTAACGGTTGTCATACGAATAATTCACACGCCCTAAGAAGGAGAGATACGTAACCCTTCCTTTGCTGGAATTAATCTTATAGACTTTTGCCATGTCCGCATTGTTGTATCCGAGTCCCTCATATTCGAACTGGGTAAAATTAGACCAGTCCCAGAAGCTGGTAAACCCTTGTTCGGTAACTCCTGCTACGATATTCAGACGGTGCTTACCGAAGATAGGTTTCCAAGTAAGCGTGTTCTCGTTTATCCATGTTGTTGACTCGGAGTTGGCAAGAAGACCTTCTCCTTTATAGAAATAACCGCGCCCCGTCGTCGTCGGATAGAACTGGCGGTCTTTCAGTGAAAAAACGTCGTAACATCCGGTAACCCTTAGAACGAGATTCTGAAGAATATCCACCTCAAGATAGCTATTCATAATCGTGCGGTTGATGACCTTCATCATCTGGGTGTCGTATGCCTGTGTGACAGGGTTGCCGTGATAATTGCCTATATGGTTATTCAGAATGGTCGGGGAGACTCCTGCCTTGCGGAAGATGGCCTGAGTGTTAGGGTCCATTATATCATAGGGGACCCCTACTAAAGCCGATGTAATGATGCCGGCGCTCTGTTCCGTCCCTTCGCCTCCGGTAGGTACTCCGTCATCCATAATGCGCGAGTAATTGATGTCAAGCCCCATCCTTACACGATTCGTGAAGTAATGGTCCACAGAGGCTTTCGCCGTAAACTTGCGGTAGTCCGTGCAGATGAGTATGGACTTGTTTTGCTGGTACGAGCCGGACAGCATGAAGTTAGTCCGCTTTGATGAATTAGAGATGGACAGCGAGTGGTTTTGAAGGAAACCGGTGCGGAAGATTCTGTCCTGCCAGTCGCAAGTCGGAAGGTTTCTCACGTCCCTCGGTGCAGAAGCGGCACTGTCGTAGAACATTGAGTTGGACGAGTTTACATCGGACTGGTAGTCGGCATATTCCTGCGCGTCCATCATGTCATACCGTCTGTTAAGTTCCTGCGCACCCACGTACATGTTGTATTGTATGCGTCCGCCGTCGGCTCTGCCTTTCTTTGTAGTTATTATTATAACTCCGTTGGCGCCGCGGTTTCCATAGATGGCGGTCGCTGATGCGTCTTTAAGGACCTCTATTGAGGCGATGTCATTCGTGTTTACAAGGGAAAGTGAGGACAGACCGGTATCGTTTATGCCGGAACCCGCGGATGTGCTTATGTCGAAGAGCGGGAATCCGTCTATGACAATGAGAGGAGAAGTCGAACCCGAGAGAGAGTTTGCACCTCGGATGAGCATCGTTGATGCGGATCCCGGTTTCCCGGACGCTGATGACACCATGAGTCCGGCCACGCCGCCGGCCAAGGCATCGTCAACAGAGAATAGGACCTTGTTCTCCATCGATTCGCTCTTAAGAGTGCTTACAGAACCGGTCATATCCGTTTTTCGTAAGGAACCGTAGCCCACGACAACACTTTCTTCCAAGGCGTCGACGGACTCAGTCAAGACCACATCTATGACGGTTCTTCCGGATACTTTTTCGGTAACGTCGTCATATCCGATACAAGTAAAAAACAGTGATGCATCCGGAGAATTGATACTGATTGTGTACCTGCCGTTGATATCTGTTACTGCGCCCACATCAGTGCCACTGATGATAACAGTGGCACCGGGTACGGGCTCCCCGTCATTATCTCTGACATAGCCCTTCACCTCAATCTGGGCGAAGGCGTTTGCTGTAGTCAAGAGAAAGACGGCAAACGCGAGTATTTTTTTCATTATTCTTCTACAAGACAGATTTCAATCTCGTCTATTAATACATATTCGTAAGCATCTGATGGAATACGTAGGTAAGGATAGACATTACGAAGGTCTACATTTGACGTGAACGGGATTACAATATTGGTCCAATTTTCTCCGTCGAGCCAAAGTCTTGCTGCCTCCTCTCCATTCGAAGGCCAGAACTCGAATACGGTCCGGTTGCCGCAGGGCTCGTATGGAATACCCATAGTTTTTTCGAACGCCTCGACGGCGGTACCGAATACCGGGTCGTTCATCCAGTCCTCAAGCCAGCCTACAATCATCACTGCAGTTACACCGGGACGGTTGTTAGGATTATAGAAGGTATTGCTTTTCATCCAGAATGAGAGTTCGTAGTTCTTACCTTTCTCTATTTTAGGAACATTGCATCCCCAAGAATCGCGAGGGAAGATATCGCCGCCCCAGCCGGCCTGATCTGCGGCATTTTTGATTTTGGTGGCGTCAATCTTCATTGAATGTGCAGTCCCGCAGGCTCCGCCTTCTACCACTGAGAATACGTCGTTGCAGGCTGATGAAATCCAGCATATCCAGTATGGTGCGTTTTCTTCCTCGAATGAGATTCCGTCATATCCTACCTCCGGCCATGTTCTGTTGAGAGTATAGTTGCCTACCTCATATACCTTTTCGAGTTCAAGTTTGGCGCCGTCTGAGCGACTTACCGTACATGTCACATGCATTTCTCTGATATGTTTGTCAAACGTGACCTTCGGAGCGGCCTCTGACGATGTTGCCGGCTTGCCGCCGTCGAATGTCCATGCATAGCTGTCAGGATTACCGGAAGCATTATCGAGCGAGAAGGTAACCTCTTCGCCGATTCTGATGCAGCCCATAGCTGTGGTCTTATTGACGCTAATTTCTCCTTCGAGAGGTTCGAATACATTGACCTTTGCCTCCTTCATGTTTGTCTTTCCATTCTTGAAGGTAACCTCAAGCTTGATTGCCTTTTCTCCGGCGGAGGTAAACGTAACGCTGACTACAGCATCAGTTGAAGTTGCAGGATTTCCATCTTGGAATGTCCATGTGCGGGATTGTACATCGAGAGAGTTGTCCGTAAAGCTTACAGCCTTTCCCGCGAGTACTGATTCTGAAGGGATACTCCAGTCAATATCCGGAACGGCAACTTCTTTCTCTTTTTCTTCTTTCTTACAAGAAACGGTAAGAATTGCCAATACGGCAACTGCTGATAAAAAAAGTCTATTCATTGCTAATAATAATTATATGTTTATTTGTAATAGTGTTATCTGTGCTCTTGGGGGCAAATATAGTCGGTTTCATAATCGGATACCGGTATGAATCGTTCAAATTTTGGTAATTTTTATAAAAACTACCTTTTGTAGTCTTTTGGGAGCACTCCGAACTCTGCGACGAACAGCTTCGTGAAGTAGGACTGGTCGATGAATCCTACAGCGTCCGCTACTTCACCTACGGACAGGTCATGGTTACCGGAGAGCAGTTGTGCTGCGCGCTTCAGTCTGATTTCTCTGACAAAGTGTACCGGAGAAAGACCTGTGATGGACTTTATCTTCTTGTATAGCTGCGGTCTGGATATACCGAGTTCGTTACACAGTTCGTTAACACCGTATCCATGCTCTGAGATGTGAGCCTCTATTACTTCGATGCACCTTGCCATGAATTTTGCGTCGGAGCTTGTTGCTGTAACTTCCGAAGGGGCTAACTTGACACTCTCCCTGAACGCCTTCTTCATGACTTCACGCTGGCGTATAAGGTTGTCTATCCTTGCGAGAAGCATGTCGGCGCGGAACGGCTTAGTGATGTAATCATCCGCCAGCAGCGAATATCCTTCCATTTTATGGACAGGAAGGTCCCGTGCTGAGATTAGTATTATCGGGATGTGGGATGTGTCGGGGTTCTTCTTTAGGCGGCTGCATAACTCAAGGCCGTTCATGCCCGGCATCATGATATCGCTTATCACAAGATCAGGTTGGTCGGCAATAGCCCTTTCGTATCCGCTGAATCCGTCGGCCGCGGTAGTGACGTTGTATAATGATGAGAGAAGTTCAAGGAAATACCCTCTAAGCGGACCGTTATCATCAATGACGAGCACGTTGGACAGTTTGTCCGTAGAGTGCCTTGCCGCAGACAAACTCTCGAACTCCGCCAGTGCGTCATAGGAATTCTGATTCTCCGCATCCGTCTCATCAGAGCAAATCTGACTGTCACTGAACAGGCTGCGCCCTAAAGGAATGGTGACAGTGAAGATGGTTTCACCTCCCGGAACGGAGCTTACCTGCATGTTTCCGCCGTGAAGTTCGACAATGTGCTTGGATATGGACAGCCCAATGCCCATTCCACCTCTAATATTGTTTGAACCGCGTCGAAACCGGCCGAAGATTCCGTCTATATCCTCCGGCAGGATACCTATACCGATATTGCTTACAAGAAGTTTTGCCACGTTGTCATCTGAGTCAACTGTGATTTTTATCAGTCCACCTGTCTTGGGAGAGTATTTGATGGCATTAGAAAGGAGGTTGATAACAACTTTTTCCATCTGGTCCTTGTCGAAGAACAGCACCACAGGGGAGTCCGGAGCAGTTATGCTGAACCGGATGCTCTGTGATTCTGCGACAGGCTGGAAAAGGATGGATGTTTCCTTGACAAATGCGGCAAAGTCGGACTCGCTAATTCTGAGCTTCACATTTCCATTATCGAATTTCCTAAGGTCGGTAATCTCATCTATGTGCTTCTGAAGGATGTTCGCGCTCTGTAGAACCAGTCGCAGGCGGCTCTGAGTGTTCTTTCCAAGGTTCGGATTCTCAAGCAGTTCCCCGACTGGTGTCTTTATCAGCGTGAGCGGTGTCTTGATTTCGTGAAGAAAGTCCGTATGGAATTTAAGCTCGTTTTCGTTGCGCCGCTGCTCGTCAAGGCGAAGCTTGCGCTCGATTTCAAGATCGTACTGGTGTCGACGGCGTTTCCTCCGTGACCTTATTATGAAGAAGGTAACAAGTGCGAATACGGTAATGTAGAGGAGTCTGGCGAAGAGGGATGCATAAAACGGAGGTTTTATCCTAAAATCGTATTCGGTCGGTTTCTGACACCAAATGCCGTTACTTCCTGCGGCTTTGACAAGGAAACGGTATCTCCCGGGAAGCAGGTTCAGATAAGTGGCTCTCGCATGGGCGCCGTCTGTCTCGTGCCATTCATTATCAGCTCCTTCAAGCTTATATTTATAGAGGTTGTTTTTTGGGGAAGAGTAGTCGAGCGCCGCGAAGCGGAAGGTGATATTGTTTTCTTTGAATGTCAGCTTGCCTATGTCCTCTCGGTCTGCTCCGTTTATGTTGATTCCTGTGATGAACACATCAGGGACCGATTCGCTGTCATGAATCTGGGATGGGTTGAAGATGTTTAGACCGCTGGTGCCTCCGAAGGCCAGTCTGCCGTCGGGATAAGAGGTTGAAGCCCAGATCTTGAAGACATTACCCTGAAGTCCGTCCTCCTTTGAGAATCTCCTGACGGTTCCGGTCTTTGGGTTTAGTCTGATGAGTCCCGGGCCACCAATCCACAGGTTGCCATCACGGTCCTCCTGGATTGATTCGTACTCCCGGCTTCGGAGATAGCCATGTGGTATCTCAATGTTCTGGAAGAGGGGCAGTCCGTCCTCGAACGCCTGCACGCGGCGGACGGACCCTCCGAGGGAACATACCCATACGGTCCCGTCGGCATCCCTATGAAGAGCTGAGATGAAATCTCCCCCAAGGCGCTCCGAAGGAATCCTCCTTACCTGTTCTCCAATAATGATAGCAAGACCTTTGCTAGTGCCCACCCACAGTGTATCACCGCATACCAGCACGTCAGTGCAGAAGTCTGCCGGCAAAGATGATTGATCATCCTTGTTATAGGTGTACCTCCGTCTTGTCAAGTGTGATATAGCATCGATTTCGTACAGGCCGGCATTCGTACTCAGCCAGATCGTCTCACCATCAGGGATGAACTTGAATATCGAGGCGTTGAAAGAACCGGACCCCGTTGTCATGAACGGCTTTCCTGCAGCGGCCTTCCAAACCTCATCTCGGGGTATTATTCTATATCCCTCACTCCATGCTCCGACCCATAGATTGCCCTCGCTGTCCTCCCAGAAGGTGCTTATCTGAGCATCGCTGCCGAATCCGAAGGAGCCCTTATCTATCTTGACCAGAGCATCCCCTTTTTTGCAGTATGACTGCCTTCCTCGCGATGATATCCATAAGCGACATTCTTTATCCGCATACAGAGATGCGATGGAGGAGTCCTCGTCTCCATCCATGCTTATATAGTTGAATTTACGTGAGTTGATGCTGCTGAAGAAGCAACCCTGTCCAATGGTGCCGATCCATACCACCCCGGATTTGTCCGGAAAGAGGCTGCGTATCTCTCTTGCCGGCAGCCCCAGGCTTCTTGAGGTTCCGGAACGCGGGTCGTATGTTTTGAGCCCATCATTAAGTGTGCCTATCCAGATTGTTCCGTCATGAAGCTCAGATGAGATAATTGCATCCGAATCGTCTATTCTATCGTAACTATGTGTTTTAGGACTATATAGATAGGTGCCCGTCTGAGTCGAAACGATGTATTTACCATCATCATATGGGGTTATCGAATTGGTGTATCCTGAACGTGTTTCGTATGACAGTATGCCGTCGCGGAAAACCCCAAGGCCATAGGCGGTGGCAAGGAAGAGACCATCTGATTCACGTATCTCGCAGCCGCCAAGAATAGGATGGTCAATGGACCATGATTTAATCTGATATGAATTCTCCACCAGATTCAGACTTGATATTCCATTGTCTGAGAAGAACCATACCCCTCCGGAGCTCGAGCAGCATATCTCGTTTACCATACCGGACGACAGACGTATCCGATGAAGAACCTCCAACGTTTCGGCATTCATTACGCATATCCAAGAATCTTCTGTCCCGACATAGAGGTAATCGTTACAGTCAATACCCAGGCAGTTGATGCGCGAACTTGGAAGGCCGTCCTCACTTGCCGAGATAATCTTCAGTTCTACCCCGTCGTAGCGGCAGAGCCCACCGAGTGTCCCTATCCAGATGAACCCCCGTTTGTCCTGACAGACAGAGGTTACATCGGTATGAGGCAACCCCTCGTCCACTCCGATTCTCGCAATTGACAGCTTTTCCGATGCTCGGGTTTGGAATGCGAATACGGATATATTGAATAGTGCTAGTATTATAAAGGTTAGTTTATTCATATCTAAATGTATAAAAAATCCGTATATGGATACTACAACGTCATTTATGGGATTAATCTATTAAGAATCAAGATGAGAAGGGAGAAATTGAAGCGCTTGACCAAGAAACAGCTAATACCTCATCGCTCTCAGCCATTCGCCGAAGAAGCGGTCGTAGATAATGTAGCCTTCGTCGGACTTATACAGATACTCATCTTCCGTTAGGCGTTTTAAAGCAGAACTTATTGAACTTGCGGCACTTAGATGATGTCGGGAGATGAAAGCGCTCGATGTTGGTTGAGCTACCAAGCCTTCTTTTGCGATTGCCTTAAGAAGATAAACACTAACTCGCGGCAGGCGGTTGAGGACATCGGCATAATAAGGGGAATAGCCGCTCACTACAGTATTTACAGCCATATCGACCACGCTCCTATCCACGTCTTTGCGCCATTCGTACAAACGATTGAGTATAAATTGAATGTTGGAAGTGGTGCCGTCAAATTTTTCGTACAGATATGCAAAGGCCTCTCTCGGGAAGGAAATGCCTGCTTCTTCCATGAAAGCATTGGCAAAATCATAATATTCGTCTTCGTCCAAGCAAGCGATTTCCATAAGCTGGGTGCTTTTGTAGAAGGGGCGTTTGGGAGAAGAGAACATTTCTGAGAGAAGATGTTTTTTGCTGCCGGAGAAAATATAATTCACATTAGGAGTAAATTGTATATAAGAGCGAAGCAAAGCCTCAGTGCCACCTTCGGGATATTCGCAAATCTGTTGGAATTCATCAAAAGCCAAATAGCATCGTTTGTCGGCAGAGGCTAAATAGTCGAAAATTTCCTTGATAGTGCCGGTGTTTTGGGATGGGATTGAGGTAGGAACTATTTGCGGCACGCCCGTAATGGCGTCAAATGTGAACATCGGCTTCCAAGAGGTGATGAATTTTGCAACCCTCGACATTGCTTTTTGGGCAGAGGAATCTAATTTGCCTATTACAGTGTCGGCAAGGAGCCTGGTAAAATCATCTATGGATTTTGTAGAAAAGATGTCCATGTATAAGCAAACTGCAGATTTATCTTCTTCTTGAATTTGCTGCATTACATGCTTGATAAGGCCGGTTTTACCGAGCCTGCGGGGGGCTATCAAGGTGATATTCCTACCATTTACGAGCCCGCCTGTCATTTCGGCGCTTTCCGTCATCCTGTCGCAGAAATACTTTTTTCCTGCGTAGCCGTCGATTATAAAAGGATTTCTTATCATTTCGATAGTTTCGTTACGAAGGTTTCGTAACGCAAATGTCGTAATAATAATTTATAAATACAAGAACAGGCAAAAAAGTTTTGCTATATTTGCGCTGCGATCCGGAGGGGTCAAGTGTATTTCAGGTACCACTATAAAAACTGAATATGAAACAAAAAGCGCAATTTTCTGCAACATTTCTTTTGTTGGCCGTACTCTTCACGGTCTGTCTTATTACGAGTAACTTGTTGGCTACCAAAGTTTTTGCCATAGGGGCGAAGATAGCTTTGCCGTGTGCGGTGTTGGTGTTTCCAATTTCTTACATCCTCAACGATTGCTTTACTGAGGTGTACGGCTATCGCAGGGCCCGCCTTGTGATTTGGATGGCATTCGCCATGAATTTTTTGGTGGTGATGTTTGGGCAGATAGCAGTGTGGCTGCCGGCCGCCGGCTTTTGGAGAGGCGGGGAGCATTTCAATTTCGTGTTCGGAATGGCGCCGCGAGTGGTCTTTGCATCTCTGCTTGCATTTCTCGCAGGCTCCACCCTCAACTCTTTAGTGTTAAGCAAGATGAAAGTGGCTTCCGGCGGGCGCCGCTTCGGCTGGAGAGCCATTGTCAGTTCCATTTGCGGCGAATTGTGCGATTCAGCCATCTTTATGCCGATTGCCTTTTGGGGAACGCACCTCAAAACCCTCGCATGGATGATGCTTGTGCAAGTTTCCTTCAAAGTGCTTTACGAAATAGCCGTCCTGCCGCTTACTGCAGTCTTTGTTAAACGCTTGAAAACCTCTGAAGGCATAGATGTCTATGATGAGGGCATTTCTTACAATCCCTTTAAAATCAAAGATTTAGTATAATTCAGAATGTAAAACAATTATATTTGCAGTATGATTACAGACGAAGAATTTGAAAAGATTTGGGCCGATTGCAAAGCTAATGATGAACGCCTTCTTGCCGAATGGAATGCCCTCCCCGAAGAAGAAAAGAAGCGTAGGCTTGAAAAGTACGATCCTGCTTTCGTTGAAAGAATTTCTGATGATATTTCCGGCGGTCACGATGATTAAAATTAAACAAACAATAATATGAAACGTAAAGAAGAAGGGCTGAAAGCCCTCGGCGCAAACACCAAGTACAGCATGGATTACGCCCCGGAGGTATTGGAGACCTTTGTCAACAAACATCAGGAGAACGATTATTGGGTGCGCTTCAACTGCCCGGAATTTACAACTCTCTGCCCCATTACAGGCCAACCCGATTTTGCTGAAATCCGCATCAGCTACATTCCTGATGTTAAAATGGTGGAAAGCAAAAGCCTCAAACTCTATCTTTTCAGCTTCCGCAATCACGGCGACTTTCACGAAGACTGTGTTAACATAATCATGAAGGACCTTATAAAGCTGTTGGACCCCAAATACATAGAGGTTACCGGTCTGTTTACTCCTCGCGGGGGCATAAGTATCTTCCCTTATGCCAATTACGGCCGTCCGGATACAAAATACGAAGCGCTGGCTTCCCAACGCTTCGCATCTCACGAATAAACACCATCTGTCTATTCAATCTCCGGCAAACCCAAATCTTTAAAGGTTCTCGGAGCGGGAACTCCCGGCAAGGGCTTGCGGTCTTTCAGCTGCTCCATTGCCACCTCTATGGCCTTTAGCAGTTGCTCATCTTCGCCGTTCCACTCCTTAATCGGGTCGTTTTCAAGCAGAATGTCAGGGTCCACCCCATAATTTTCAATTATCCATTCCCCCGTTTTTGCATCGTAATTGGTAAAGAACGGCACGCGCACATCGGTTCCGTCCATATAAGGCAGCGAGCCGCTAATGCCTACGATTCCGCCCCAACTTCGGGTGCCGATAACAGTGCCGAGATTATTTGCCTTGAAACTCCATGGGAATAAATCCCCGTCCGATGCGCTGTATTTGTTCACCAACAGCACCTTGGGCCCTACATGAGTGCCATCGGGCGTAGTGTTTGTCATATCAGAGCCCCTGTACATGTTTATCCTGTAAACCTGCCTTTGCAGACGCTCTATTACCATCGGGGAGATATTACCGCCGCCGTTGGCGCGGTCATCTATTATCAGCGCCTCTTTGTCGAGCTGAGGATAATAATAGCGGGCAAATTCGCTCAAGCCCTCCGGGCCCATGTCGGGAAGATAGATATATCCGACTTTTCCTCCGGACTTTTCGTTGACGGTTTTTATATTGTTCTGCACCCATTCATAATGGTAGAGAGGATATTCATCTTTTATCGGCTTTACCACTACCTTTTTGCCTCCGGTAGCAGGGCCGGAATTGACGGTTAGTTCGGTGAGAATGCCCGCCTTGCCCACAAGCAATGAATAGATATTGGCAACATCTTTTGTAGAAACCCCGTCAACCGCCGTAATAAACTGTCCTTCAGTTACTCCCACGCCAGGCTCTGCGAAGGGGGAGCGGAGGATTTCGCGGTAGGGTGCGCCTTTGAGAATGCGGTCGATGCGGAAGAAGCCAGAGGCATCCTTGCTGAGTTCGGCCCCTAAAAGGCCCATATCCAAACGCTGCGCTTTGGGGTATTCCCCGGGGTTGATATAAGCATGCCCGCAGCCTAATTCGGAAATGAGCCCGCCTATAACATAATTCAAATCCAATCTCGTCTTGACATAAGGCAGAAGGGCGGAATATTTGGCCTTGAGGGCATTCCAGTCGCGTCCATGCATATTTTCGAGATAGAAGCCATCACGGAATGCGCGCCAAACCTCATCGTAAATTTCCGGCCATTCCAAAGAATAATCCACAATAGCGGTCACATCCTTGGTGGAGACCTTATCTCCCTTCATCTTGGAGCCCAAAGCAGCGAGGGAAATGCTGCCTTTATCCATTATTATGGCCTTTTTATCTCCGGCTCTATAGCTCATCCGCCCTTTGGTGCACTCCTCGCTTTTCTGCGTTTTAAAATCAAACACCTTAGTATCTCCCTTGCTTCCATACCAGACTTTTTTGCCATCGCAGAAGTAGTTGTAACCTGCGTTGAAAGGCAGCTTTATCACTCTATCCTGAAGCCCGTCAATATCTACAACCACCTTCACCTTAGACTCTTCGGACGCAGACTTGTCTTTTTTACCCGCCTTTCCTGAATCCTTTTCCTCAACGCTCACCCCATCGGTCGGGAGCAGCGGAGAAGGAGTGTCTTTAGCGAGCATAACCATATAAGTGGCGCTCATGTTGGTCATGGCAAAATTCCACTCTATACGGCTGTAGATAGGCTTCATCTCGGTATTTGCGGTATAAAGCAGATATTTTCCATCGCTGCTGAAAGAAGGCATGCCGGAGTCGTACCAGCCATCGGTTATGGGATATTCCTTGTCGTCAGCTATGTTGTATAGATACACCACATCGAAATGATTGCTGCCTGTTTTTGTATATGCAAGCCATTTGCTGTCAGGCGAATACGCCACATTGCGGAATTCGCCGTGAGGATTGGTTTGGATATTCCTGCGTTTGCCGTCAAGAGAAACCTCATCCAATCTGTTCTTGCGGTCGGTTATAAGCAGATGCTTGCTGTCGGGGGCCCATTGAATGCTCCTTATATAAGTGTCGGCGCCGGTAGTGAGCTGCTTGTATGAGCCTTCGGCAACATCATAGAGATAGATTTCCGTTTCACCGGAGGCATCCCCTATCCAAGCTATATATTTGCCGTCGGGGCTCCAATCGGCGGAACGGTCATTTGATCCGGGACTGCGGGAGATATTGCGGGTAACCCCCTTTTCTGCAGGCACATCAAACACCTCGCCGCGCACCGTTACCGCCACGCGGGAGCCGTCGGGAGATACCGAAGCGGTCCTGACCTTATCGCCCAAATTCAGCCTTTCGCTGCGGGCGTAGAGATTGTCTGAAGATAGCGAAATGCTCACTTTCTCCGCCTTTTTGGTAGAAGGATTAAGCAGGTAGATATATCCGCCCTTTTCGAAGACTATATTTTTCCCGTCAGAACTGGGGAATTTTACATCAAAATCGTCGAAATGCGTCACTTTGCTTGTTTTACCGCTCTCCGTATTGTAGCAGAAGAGATTCATGGTCATGTCACGGTCGGAAGCAAAGTAAATTTCAGAGCCAACCCACATCGGGAAAATATCCTGCGCCGGATTATCCGTAATCGCTTTAACCGACTCGCCGTCATAAATCCAAATCTCATCCGCCATTCCGCCCCGATAATACTTCCATGTACGGAACTCCCTCATCACCCTATTATAAGCCATCTTCTTGCCATCGGGGGAAAAGCTGCACCAGCCTCCTTGCGGAAGGGGAATCTCCTCCGGCATGCTTCCATCCGGTTTAACCTTCCAAAGCATACCCTCGAAACCATCTCCTATTCGGTTACGGAAGATAATATATCGGCCATCCGGAGTCCATCCCATAACTATATTATTGGGGCCCATGCGGTCGCCCATATCATCGCGGGCGTTGGTGGAAGTATAAGTAACTCGCTTGGGTTCTCCGCCTTGTGAGGGCATTACATACACCTCGCGATTGCCGTCATATTCGGCAGTGAACGCTATTGTGCGGCCATCAGGTGAATAATGGGCGAAAGCCTCATAGCCGATGTGAGATGTAAGCCTGCGGGCCTCGCCTCCCGTTATGGGAACAGTGAAGATGTCTCCTGCATAAGTGAATGCGATTTCCTTTCCATTAGTTGCCGGAAATCTCAGCAGCCTTGCTTCCTCAGCCCTCAAAGGCGTTGCAAGCACCAAGGCAAGTGCAATCAGATAAATATTTTTCATTCTTTATTATTGGTTTTTATTGTATGAATTCCTGTTTAGTACATCAGCCAGGGCTTAATATGTAAATCCAAGCTTCGCAAGCCCGGCGCGCACATCAGGGTCTTTCATGAAGGTATCCCAAATAATGCCGGAGCGATAGTTTTCTATCATTACAACTATCGGACCTTGGTCTATGGCAATATAGGATTTTGCAAACCAACGCTCTTGCAGCGAGAAAGAATCATGAAAACCACACTCCCCAAAGAGCTTATCCCCAAGCATATAATAAAAATACTTCATCGCCGCCATGCTTTCGGTAGGGGTATAGGGCATCGAGGCGATAGCAGCAGTAGGAGCTATAGTGCCTTTGTCGTTTGTGGGGGATGATGCTATATATCCTCCCGGATAGTCGCTTGCCGTAAGTCCCCAGCAATCAGAGGAATAGCCCGCATAGCCCTTGGGATTGTCCACGCAATAGGCGTGGTTGATTTTGGCATGAGCTACGTTTTGCTCCCAATAAGAGGCGTAGGAGTCACTAAGATTTCGGGGGTCGAGGCCGAGGAAAGAATAATGGGTAAAGAAGAGAGGACCGCCGTAATCATAACCGAGAGGTAGAGTGATGCCATAGAATTTACGTCCGTTCTTCATGCCCCCGTTCGAAGCCCAGCCTTTGTCATATACCTCTTTTGAGATTGTATGAGTAGGGGAAGATGCCGCCAACAAATACACCATAAGCGCTTCGTTCCAGCCTTTTACAGCCATATTCATATGCCAGCCATAATCGGGAGACCAATGCCAATAAAGCTGCTTTGTACCGTTGAGGAACCAATCCCATTCAACGGCTTTCCAAAGAGAGGTAATTTTCGTCCGCAATTCCGCTTCAGATGATTTAGAAAAATATTGCTTGCAAGCAATCAGCCCTTCCATAAGAAAAGCTGTTTCCACAAGGTCGGCCCCGTTGTCGTATTTGCTGAAAGCCTGGGTGGCGCCGGTGGTGCCGTTCATCCAATGAGGGAAAGCCCCATGATGGCGCACGGCCTTATCCGATAGAAAATTCACAACTTTCAGCAGGTGGTTATAGCCTTCTTCCCGGGAGATGAAGCCTCGTTCAACCCCCACAAGAATTGCCATAAAACCGAAGCCGCTGCCTCCTGTCGTCACGGTTTCATCCGAATTCAGCCTCTCCCTTGCAAGACCGCTCACAGGATGCGCATAATCCCAAAAATAGGAGAAAGTCCGCCTTTGCACAAGATCCATAAGCTCTTCATCGGAGATGGTTGGGAACTTGGGCGAGGGGTCGTAGGCCGTAATAAACGTGTATGTATAAGCGAAAGGCATATGCACACCGAGGTTATCGCCTTTGTTAATCATAAGGGTATATGAGCTGAAGTGCTCCAATTTTGGATTTACTTTTAAGGAAAGGGTGTATTCATCTTGCAATTCAGCAGTATAATTGCGTAGGATGCTTCCTGCAAAAAAAATCTTATTCTTATCGAGTTTGGAAAGGTCGATGGGGGAAGAAAATTCCAATGTAATAGTTACCGAAGAGGCATCCACATTTCCGACAGGCCGACTCTCAGTAAGAGAAACACCATTTACTTTGCACGAACAAACAATGGAATTAACCGGTTTTTCTTCATTGGCGGTATCTGGCTTGCAGGCGCAAATGCTTATTGCGCAAAGGAGAATGGGGATAAAGCGTTTCATAGGAACAGAGAGACCGGTCAGGGTCTCTCTGTCAATAATATTAATCTAAGCCGTCGGCTGCAGCAACTTCGGCTCTGTAGAGCGCCTGCACTTCATTGGCGCTGAGGCCCTTGTTGAAGAGACGAACCTCGTCCACCTTGCCTGCAAGATAGCTCAGCCAGGTTTCTGCGCTGGCGCCGCTTACACGCTGTGCATGTGCGCCTACATAGCAGCTGGAGGCATTGAAAAGAGAAATCTTGCCTGCTCCTGCTCCACCGCCTTCAAGAAGTACATCACCCTCGAATACCTGTACGCCGTTAACATAAAGAGCCTGCTTGGAAGTGTTCTCATTGTAAGTAAGAACTGCATGGAACCACTGGTCCTTAGCAACTTCCAATCCCTTGTATCCGGGGAAGAAGCCATGCCATTTGGCATTGGGGTTAGTGTTATTGTAATAGCACTTAAGCATTGTGCCATCGTCGGCATTACCGCCATCGAGGAACATGCTCATAGCTCCCCAGTTGGGGTCTACACCCTCATCTGTCGAGCCAACAGAAAATACACCGCCCCTATGTCCTGTTTGGTAAACCCAAGCGGAAAGGGTGAAGCTGGAAAGAGAAGAGGTGAAAGTAGCCGGAACGTTGAGTTTCAGATAAGCTTCTTCTTCTACAGTGCCGGTGCTTTCATAGCATCCGCCGCGAACACCTACGCCGAACTTGGCCTTTCCGGCAATTTTGTCGAAAGTAACGCCTTCGCCGAGTTTAACAGCATCGGTTGCGGAGTTGAGAGGGAAGTAGGCCACAAGGTTAGCGGTAGCTACGTCAACGCCGCCGGTGGGGTCTACTTTTTTAGTGTCGTCCTTTTTGCAGGACACGATTGCTAAGGCTGCTACAGCCGTTGCAATGAGGAATAAATACTTTTTCATAATAAGAAAAATGGATTAATTAGTAATTATTGTTTTGTTTAAGATTAGTATTAAGTTGAAGTTGTGTTGAGGGTATGGGGAATAGATTGTGCTTGCCTTCCACATAGCCCAAGGGTCCTAAGACGGTAGCTGCGCGGCCTGTACGGATGAGGTCGAGGAAGCGGTCTTCTTCAAGGGCAAGTTCGGCCCTGCGCTCATCCAAAATATTGTCGAGCGTGGCAGGTACTGCAGCAAGTCCTGCGCGGGTGCGTACCAAGGTAAGAGCATCCAATGCGCTCATACCGCTCAGAGCGCCTACAGCCGCCCCTCTTGCAAGGGCTTCGGCATAAGTAAGCAGCACCTCTGCATAACGGATAACGCGAAGATTATGGTCGTAGCCATAGCCGTTGCTGCTCCAATCGTTATGATAAGAAGGAGTATATACCTTTCCGTTATAGACGGGGTTGGGACAACCATTGCTTATATAATCGCCTTCAGGCGTAGTGGTACCGATATAAAGCAGAGTTGTTGCAGGACGCACTACTTCACCGCGGTCCGTATAGAATTGTATAAGACTCTCGCTCGGAACACCGAATCCCCATCCCTGCATATTTCCGGGAGTGTTATTGCGAGGTCCTTGCACATATGCATAAGTAGTGTAGGCGGCCTCTCCGCTGGATTTCATAAGGTCGGTGCTCTCTATTTCGAAGAGGCTTTCGCTGCAATATTCGCCTTCCACCGAGAACAGATGACGGAAATCGGGATTGAGAGCATATTTGCCGCTTGCAATAATCTGGTCGCAAAGAGCCGCTGCCTCATTGTGTTCGCCCTGATACATATGAACCCTGGCTTTGAGGGCCATGGCGGAATATTTTGTCACTCGTCCGGTATATGCCGCCGGCCAGCTTTCGGGAAGACGTGCTATTGCATCCTGTAGGTCGGCCTCTATGAAAGCGTAGACCGTTGCGGGTTCGTTGGGTTTAAGCGCTGCAAGTTCTTCGGAACTCATAAGCCGGTCAACAATCGGCACATATCCCCACATGGTCACAATCCTGAAATAGGCGAATGCGCGAAGGAATTTGGCATCTCCTATAGCTTGTGCTGCGGTGGCCTTGTCTTCTGCTTTAAGCAGATTCTCTTGGAAAGCCTCCATTTGCTCTATTGCATTATTGGCTGCAGAAACTATATCGTAATAGCCTGTCCATTGGGCCGAAATAAGTTCGTTCGATTCGCCATAAGTGAAGGTATCGAGCTCTTTCTGCGAACTGCCGTCAGTAGGGGTAGAACCCTTATCCTGGTCGTCCGAAGTTACTCCCAAACATCCCAAGAGGGGGAAGGAAGAAGCATTGTAACTGCGCAGTTCGGCATATGCGGCGCTTATGGGCTTTATAATATTTTCCGCCTTTGTATAGTCGAGACCTTTCGATGTGGTGGTGCCTTCGGGCCGGATGTTCAGAAAATCGGAACAAGCGGAGAGCAAAAGCACAGCGGAGAGTATTGTAAATATCTTTTTCATGGCCTATTTGAAATTAAGTTTAACACCGAGCGTATAGATGGCCTGAAGCGGGTGCGTAGAGGTATCTATGCCGGAAGCAATAGGAGAACCGCCGACTTCTGTAGTGAAGCCGTTGTAAGTGAAAATACTGAGCGGACGCTGGGCGGCCAAGTAGATTCTTGCAGAATTGAGGAAATTCAATTTCCCGAAATCGGTAAAGGTATAGCCGGCTTGAATATTCTGTATGCGGATGAACCAGCCCGGCTCCACAAAGAAGTCATTGGCCCTTTGGGTATAGGCGTTTCCGTAGGCTTCAGATGATGGATAGGTGTTGGAGGGATTATCTTTGCTCCAACGGTTTTCATAGAAATTCAAGTCATAGTTGCCGTCCGAGAAGACGCCCCTATTCATACGTTTGGCATTCAAGATTTTGTTGCCGAACTGCCCGTAGAGGGAAAGGGAGACATCAAGATTCTTCCAATTCAGCCCGAAGTCGAGTCCGGTTTGCAGTTTCGGGATAGGAGTTCCCAAATAGGTAAGGTCCTCGTCATCGATTTTTTTATCGCCGTTCTGGTCTTTATACTTGAAATAGCCTGCGGCCATTATCGTTTGTGTTACCTCCGAGAGCATAGCATCTTTGGTGGAGGTGTAAACCCCGTCTATTTCGTAACCCCAGAAGGCTCCGATGGGATAACCCACAACAGTGCGGGTGGAATAATTGCCTCGAACAGCTGCGCCGGGGATATAGTCGCGTCCCTGCAACGCAATCACTTTATTGTTGACGGTGGTAAGATTAAGACCTATATTGTAGGAAAGATCTTTCGAGATTTTGTCGTTCCAACTGAGCTCCAATTCCAAGCCGGAGTTGCGCACTGTGCCGTTGTTTGCAAGCAATTCGGTTGTACCTCCGCCGGTTGCGATAGGCACATAAAACACTACATTATGGGTAGTGCGGTTGTAATAGTCCAAGGCGCCGCTCAGCCTGCTGTGCAAGAAAGCGAAGTCCACGCCCAAGTCGAACTCATCTACAATCTCCCATTTAAGATAATTCTGATATACTGTTTGTGCGCCAACTCCATCCACCAACACTCCATTCCATACTGCAGAGGCGCTATAGCCGCTCTTGCCAACTATGCTTGCGGAATTGGCAGGCACATTGTCGTTGCCGAGCAAGCCCCATGAGGCACGCAGTTTTAGATATTCAAACGCAGGAGCGCTCTTCATAAAGCCTTCTTCACTAAGTACCCAACCAAGTCCGATGGAGGGGAAGAAGCCCCACTTTTCTTGATACTTGCTGGATGCATCTGCGCGGAAAGTCAAGGTTGCCAGATATGTGTCGTTATAATTCCAAGTGCCGCGCGAGAAGAAAGAAAGTCCGTGATAGGTATAAGGCCCCGGGTTGAGGTCGCTTACCGCAATGTCCTTAGCGCTTCCAAGTCCGATATAGCGGCTTTGGGCATCTATGTCGGGAATGTCGGTAGCCGAGCCTGTGAGGCCGTGGAGCTTCTCTATACGGGTGCTCTGTCCGAGCATAGCGCTGAAGCTGTGCTTCCCTTTACTGTCGGCATAGGTCAGCGTATTGTCTATAATCTGTTTGCGGCGGAGACCGTAAGTCTTCCTCATGCTCGAAATTCCAACTCCCTGAGTTCCGTAAACCATATGCTCGGTAGTATAAGACTCGCTTTTATATCCCTGATAGTCAAGGTTATAGGCAGTCCTGAAATTGAGTTTATCCTGCAGCATCTTCACTTCTGCGTAAGTGGAGAATACAAGATTCAGCCCCTTGGTGCTGTTGTCGGCATAATATATTGCCGCAAAAGGATTGCCGTATGAGCCGCCGAAGCCGTAACGCTGCGGGGAGTCGAATTTTACCGGATAGGCATCGGTGTTGGCATCGTTGTAAATCGGATAAACCGGAGGATTCACGAAAGCCTGAGCAAATGCTCCCGAATTCGGGTCCTTCCGCTTATAGTCGCTGACAAGGGCATTCATTCCCAAAGTGAGCCAATCTTTTACTCTTTGATCTATGCGTCCGCGGAAATTCACTCTTTCGTAGTTATTGTCCACATTCATTATACCGTCCTGGTAATAATAGTTGAGGCCAAAACTGTAATTGGTCTTTTCCGTTGCTCCGGACACATCGAGCGAATGACTGTGTGTAAGGGCATTACGCAGCAAAGCAGCATACCAGTCGGTGCTGGCGGGGTAATCGGAAGCATTCTTCGGAACGTATGAGGCATCGCTGCTGAAGGCTTCGTTGAGAATTTCCACATATTGATCGCGGTTGGCGAGTTTCATTACATTAACGGGAACCTGCAAGCCTGCATAGCCGTCATAACTGATGTCTGTGTGGTTCATGCGGCCTTTCTTGGTGGTAATGAGGATAACTCCGTTTGCTGCGCGAACACCGTAAATAGCAGCTGCAGAAGCATCTTTAAGCACCGTCATTTCCTCTATGTCGGAAGTGGATATAAAGGAGATGTTATCTACAAACACGCCGTCCACCACGTAAAGAGGAGTTGCATAGGAGCCTATGGAGCCCGTGCCGCGAATAGTTACAGCAGGCGCAGCGCCGGGGGCGCCGCTTTGGATGATGCGCACACCGCTGGCCTTGCCTTGCAGGGCATAAATTGCGCTTCCCGAAATCTGCTTATTCAGTTCATCTCCTTTAACATTTACAATCGGGGCCGTAAGGTCTTTCGCCTTTTGGGTACCATAACCCACGACAACCGCTTCTTCCATTAAAAGAGCATCAACCTCGAGCCGGAAGTCGTATTTGTCGGCCTTGCCTACGCTTACCTGCTGCTCAAGATATCCCATACAGGAAACCACTAATACTGCGCCTTCCGGAACTTTGATTTCGTAATTGCCGTCGATGTCGGTCATTACGCCATTACCGGTTCCTTGTTGCAGTACGAATGCTCCGGGTATCGGAAGCCCCGTTTCATCCAGCACTGCGCCCCTTACGCTTTTGTTTTGGGCAAGCGATGCTGTCGAAAAAAGGCAGATTCCTGCAATAATTAATAAAAACTTTTTCATTTATCAGAATTGGTTTAGTTTTATTTTGAATCAGTATAATAAAATCCAAGTTTTTCGAGCCCCGCATTAATTTCGGGAGCGCTCATAAACAGCTCCCATAGCAGGCCGCTGCGGGCATTTTCTATCATCACTATTTGCGGTCCCTGGTCTATTGCCAGATAATGCTGAACCACTTGCAATTCTTCCGGAAGGGTATAATTTACAGCATCGTAAAAGCCGCACGGTCCCCAGGTGCGCGGGTCTTCCAAGAGTTTCCGGATTACGCGAAGGCTTTGCTCCGGCGTATATACTATGGAAGATATTGCCGCTGTGGGGCTGACAGTGCCGTTCTCCTCAGGAGTGCCCGGGTAATGCCCCGAATAACCCACTAAAGCGTCATCGCTTGAAGTGAAGCCCCACCAATCTTCCGGCATGCCTTTCTCTTTGGCATATTCTATTTGAATCAGGCATTGGTTGCGGTTGCGCTCGAAATAATCGGTGTAGCCGTCATGCAAGCCTGTCGGGTTAAGACCGAGGAAAGAATAGTGAGTGAAGAAGAGAGGGCCGCCGTATTTTTCCATTCCTATGGATAGAGGAATCCCATAATATTCACGGCCGTTATAATAATAATCGGAGGTCTTGTAAGAAGCCTCATAGCAATGTCTGCTGATGGTATGGGTCGGTGAAGATGCGGCAAGCACATAAGTGATGAGCGTTTCATCGAAGCCGCGTATGGCATGATTCATCTTCCACTCATGATTTTTACTCCAATGCCAATAGAGGGTGTCGGTTCCGCGAGTGTACCAATCCCATTCCACGCCTTTCCAAAGCTTATCGCAGAGCTCTTTCAGCTCTTGGTCGTCTGTCCACTGCCGGGCAGTGAGCACGCCTTGCATTAAAAGGGCTGTTTCCACAAGATCGCCCCCATCGTCATATTTGCTGAAAGAGAACGGCTCTCCCGTGTCGCCGTCGTACCAATGCGCCCAAGCTCCATGAAAGCGTTCCATTTTATCTAAGGAATTGGCGATTTTGGAGATGCGCTCCGTTGCCTCTTCTTTCGGCAGAAACCCTCTTTCGGCCCCTGCAATTATTGCCATAATGCCGAAGCCGGTGCCGCCGGTGGTAACAATGTTGCCTTCCTGATGCCGGTCGCGTTCGCGGGCGAGGCCTGTATTGGGTTCCGCAAAAACGGTGAAATAATTCAGAGTCTGCCGCTGGATGCTGTCCAAAAGGGCCTCATCTTCTTTTGTGAATTCATAAGAAGATGGGGCTCTTTCGCATGCGACAAGAGCACAAAGAGACAATATGATAAACAGTTTATTCATTATAAGCGAATTTCGCACTTTTTACATCATTGGAGGCATGTCCTATAAAGATATCAAATTTTCCGCTTTCCGGCCTGAAACTCATGTCTTTACGCCAGAAGGAAAGGGTTTCGGGAGTAATGGTGAAACTGACCGTCTTGGACTCCCCTGCCTGCAGGTTCACGCGCTCAAAGCCCTTTAATTGCTTTACGGGTCGAGTAACGCTGCCCACGAGGTCGCGAATATACATCTGTACCGTTTCTATGCCATCCCTCTTACCGGTATTTGTTACCGTAATGCTTGCGACAAGTTCGCCCTTAGGACCGAATTCTTCGGCGCTCAGCGATATGTCGCCATATTCGAAAGTAGTATAACTCAAGCCCTCGCCAAAAGCATAAAGCGGCTCATTGGGAACATCCAAGTAGCGGCTTTCATATTTGGCGGTCGGATTGACAAACGGACGGCCCGTGTTTTTAGCATAATAATAGATGGGTACCTGGCCTAATGCGCGGGGGAATGTAACGGGCAGACGTCCGCTGGGGTTGGCTTCTCCGAAAAGCAGATTTGTAACGGCCTTGCCTCCCATAGTTCCGGGATACCATACTTCCATAAGGGCATTTGCGGCAGCGCTTTCGCGCTCAAGCACAAGGGGTCTGCCGCTCATCAGAACAACTGCCACCGGTTTGCCGAGAGCGGCAATCTTCTCTAAAAGTTCAGTTTGAACGCCCGGCACATCAATATAAGCGCGGCATGCGGCCTCGCCCGTAGAGTGGCAGTTTTCTCCTATCACCATTATAACCTTCTCTGCTCTTAATGCTGCGACAATGGCGGCGGCAAAGCCTGAGCGGTCTTGCCCTTCAGTGCCGCAACCTTTTGCGTATATAACATTAGATGCGCCATTATACTCTTTGATTGCATCGAGTATGCTTTCCATCTTATCCGACTCGCCCGCTCCCCTCCATGTACCGAGCATATCATCCGCCCTGACGGCAAGCTCTCCTATTACAGCCACCTTGCTTCCCTTTGCTATCGGGAGCACCCCATCGTTTTTGAGCAGAACAGCACTTTCCTCGGCCATCTTGCGGGCGGCCTCGAGATTATATTCAGTCATGGTTTCAGTGGCCTGGCGCTCTTCACTGCAATAGCGGAAGGGGTCCTCGAACAGGCCTAACTGCGCTTTTACCGTAAGCACTTTCCTTACAGCTTCATTCAAGGTCTTTTTGCTTACAAGCCCTTTCTTTACGGCACCCACCAGATACTCATAATTGAAAGCGCTTTGCATATCCATATCATTTCCGGCATTTATCGCCTTTACCGTGGCATCTTCAGGTCCATCCACACTACCATGCGCAATCATTTCTTTTATTCCGGTGTAGTCGCTCACCACAAAGCCCTCAAATCCCCACTCATCCCTTAAAACCTCCGTCAAAAGAAAATGATTGGCGGTTGCCGGCGTGCCGTCATATTCGTTGAAAGATGCCATTACCGTCACTGCGCCGGCATCTATTGCGGCTTTGTAAGGAGGTAGATAAAATTCGCGCAGCCATCTTTCGCTCATATCCACCGTGTTATAGTCTCTTCCTCCATGAGGGGCTCCGTAGGCGGCGAAATGCTTTACACAAGCGGCGAGGGTAAAGGGGTCGGACAAATCTTCTCCCTGATAACCTTTAGTCATGGCGGCGGAAATCAGCGAGCCCAAATAAGGATCCTCGCCTGCGCCCTCCGAGATTCTTCCCCAGCGCGGGTCAACACAAATATCGCACATAGGTGAAAAAGTCCAATGCAGACCGGCTGCAGCTGCTTCATGTGCGGCTATACGGGCGCTTTCCTCTATTGCGTCTATATTCCACGAGGCGGCCATTCCCAAATTTATGGGGAAGATGGTCCGAAAGCCGTGAATCACATCATAGCCGAAGAGCAGGGGAATGCCCAATCTGCTTTCGTTTACGGCCATTTCCTGCAGCTTGCGGGTATATTCAGCCGTATAAGCATTGAAGATATTGCCGCATTTGCCTTCGCGGATATCTTTTTCGTAACCCTCGCGCATTGTCGGGCCGGTCACGCTCCAATCGGAGGTGAAAAGCACTAATTGGCCCACTTTCTCTTCGAGAGTCATCACTTTTAAAAGAGAGTCAACGATTGGGTAGCGCTCGGAATTTTGTGCGCTTTTTCCACTATTGCAGGATGAAAGAAATATCATCAGCAATGGAAAAATTAAAAAAGACTTTTTCATTTTATGGGTTATAGTTTATAGAAAATTATATGTTTTTTAATATGGTTGATGCTTGCTTTGTTTACTTCCTTTGATTGTTTACTTTTTTGTTTTCCTTTCTTTCTTACTTGTTTATCTTCCTCCTTGCCTCCCTCCTTCCTTGTCTCCTTGCCTTCATCTTTGCCAGCTTCCTTCTCCTTCTTCCTTCTCCTTCTTCCTTCTCCTTCTCCTTCTCCTTCTTCCTTCCCCTTTTCCTCTTTCCTCCTTCCTCCTTCCTCTTTCCTCCTTCCTTGTCTCCTTGCCTTCATCTTTGCCAGCTTCCTTCTCCTTCTTCCTTCCCCTTTTTCTCTTTTCTCTTTCCTCCTTCCTCTTTCCTCCTTCCTCCTTCCTTCTTCCTTCTTCCTTCTTCCTTCCTCCTTCCTTCTTCCTTCTTCCTTCTTCCTTCTTCCTTCTTCCTTCTTCCTTCCCCTTTTTCTCTTTCCTCCTTCCTCTTTCCTCCTTCCTCCTTCCTCCTTCCTCCTTCCTCCTTCCTCCTCTCCTCTCCTCTCCTCTCCTCTCCTCTCCTCTCCTCTCCCCTTCTACCTTCTACCTTCTACCTTCTTCCTTCTTCCTTCTTCCTTCTTCCTTCTCCTTCTTCCTTCCCCTTTTTCTCTTTTCTCTTTCCTCTTTCCTCTTTCCTCCTTCCTCTTTCCTCCTTCCTCCTTCCTCCTTCCTTGTCTCCTTGCCTTCATCTTTGCCAGCTTCCTTCTCCTTCTTCCTTCCCCTTTTTTTCTTTCCTCTTTCCTCTTTCCTCCTCTCCTCTCCTCTCCTCTCCTCTCCTCTCTCCTTCTACCTTCTTCCTCTCTCCAATTTATAATAAAGGCTGAGTATCCATGCGAAAGTGCGGCGCGGAACTATTTTTTTTACAAATACTGACAACTTTTGCAGGGGAGAGGCAACAATTTTATTATAGGGCGGATTTTTAGAGGTAACGATTTTGGAGATTTGCTCCGCTAAATAGTCAGGTTTGAGTCCTGTTTTTTCATCATTCTCTATGCTTTCCATCGACCTTGCATAATTGGGATATGCCTCTGCCACCTCCGGTCCTGTAACGCTTTTCCGCCGTGAAGTGAAGTTGGTGGAGAAATCACCCGGCTCGACTACCGTAACGCTGACTCCGGTTTTGCGGAGTTCAAGACGCAGGCCTTCACAATAACCTTCAATTGCATATTTGCTTGCAGAATAGAGTCCTTGGAAAGGCAGGCCGATAAGTCCGCCAATAGAGCTCATGCAGATAATTTTCCCGGAACCTTGCTTACGCATTGCAGGCACCACGAAGTGCAGGAATCTCACCATCCCCATCCAATTTACATCCATCTGCCTTTTGGCATCTTCCAAAGGGGTAAACTCCAACGGACCGCCTATGCCTATGCCGGCATTGTTGATAAATACATCTATGCGTCCTTCGGCATCCAACACCTGCTTTACCGCCGCCTCCACCTGCGCATCATCTGTAACCTCGCATTTAATATAAGTCACTCCCTTGATGACATCGGAGGGTTTACGAAAAGTTCCGTAAACCTTGTGCCCTTCAGAAGAAAGCCTCATGGCCATAGCCCTGCCGAATCCGGAGCTTATGCCGCTTATCAGAATTATCATGTTATATTTAGTTTCAGCTTATAATAAAATAATTGCAATTATAACAATTCTTGCACACCTCACAACACCTCGCAAGCCCATTATATTCCACAAATATAACAATTTTATAGCAAATTGTTAACAAAAGTGGTTTTAAAAATGGTTTTTGACCGACCCCCCGCCATCTTACAGTTCTTCGCAGCTCCTTGCCACAGCCCCAATGTTCATGGTTAAGCGTTTTCGGCCTTTTTTGTTTGACTCCCTCCGCCCTGTTCCTTCGCCGGCTCTCAATTTCCCCTTCGCAGCCTTCTTTTCCTCCTCATGGTTAAGCATTTTCGGCCCTTTCCGTCATACCCCCTCCTTCCTCTAAGTTGAACAAAATTGGAGCGTAAAATGTAACTCTCTGACTATCAACAAAATCCTTAAAGAACACCCGAAAATTTGGCTGACCTTCTTTTATGTTCTGCCTTATTATCAGCACTTTCCATTTTACGCTCGCTTTGGGGATTGCAGGCTGGGCTGATTTTAGGGTTGCTTCCAGGGCCGCAATATGATGGAACGGACGGGAGATTGGCAAGCTTGGACTATTTGCAGAACCACGGTTAAGCATTTTCGGCCCTTTCCGTCATATTCCCTCCCTCGCCATCGTCGCAAGCTCTCCTTTTCGCCTCATGGTCAAGCATTTTTGGCCGATTTTGCTCAAGCCCCCTGAAAAAAACCGTGGGGCTATGACGTTTTCGGCCTTTTTTGTCATACCATGAAAGTCAACTAACAGTCAACCAAAACCAGCGATAAGCTTTTTTGCGGCCGTCGGATCCCTCACACTATCCCCATTTGTGGGTGGATAGGTTAGAGGTGTGACACATCATCAAGGAGGTGTCTTGGTGGAGTTGGAGGTGTTCGAAAGAATTGTCTTGTTCCCCTTAGCCAGCGAAAAGACTACTTAGCCGGAGAAAGAAGATTTGGTGTAACCGAGACTGCCTTGACCTCAAGTTTGCGGAAAGGCGGCTTAGCCGGCGATGATTTTGGCGGTGAGGTTTATGAAGTCAGATGCCTACTCGCTTTCACATCTTTCAAGATATAAGAAAAAACCTTCCCCTGCTCACCAAGGGAAGGTTTCTTCAATAATCATGAATTAACTAATATCCAGGGTTCTGATCTTTTACAGGGTCTGAATGCGGATTATAGTTAAATTCATCAGCAGGGATAGGCCACCAATATGCAGCGTCTCCAACCTTGTCAACACTATCGATTTTTCCGGCTCTAACTGAATACTCTGCAAGCAGTCCTAAGCGCTTTAAATCAAAGTATCTCTTGCCTTCAAACATCGTCTCATATCCTCTTTCTTTAAGAAGAAGATCCATGAACTTAACTTTTGTATTATAATCCGCTAAAGCGTAATCTACCGGAGAAGGAGCATTTGTCGGATATCCGTAAGCACGACGATGAATTTGGTTAATCATATCCATTGCTATAGCATCTGGGGCCCCATTGCTCTGACAAATAGCTTCCGCATAATATAGCATGGCATCTGTATATCTATAGACAGGCATATCATTTGCCCATTTTGATCCAGTAGCTTCATGATCACGGAATTTAACAGGAATATAACCATCACCTGCTGTGGTCAGTCCATTCATTGTTGCACTGTTATTTTGCTCAAGGTTCCAATCAAACCTAAAGTCGTTAGTATCCCAATTGGCGATGAATTTGTTTTTCTTTATATCGGTCCAAATTCCAGTCGCACCAGCAATTGTAGGATTCTGCTTATTCCCTCCGGACAGGTACATCCATGCAACACTATTGGTCACATCTCTATTATATTTGATATAGAACATTTCCTCTGAAGACCCATCAACATTGGCTCCAAAGATGTTATCATAATCCTCAACCTTAGTAATTTGAACCAATGAATACTTCCCGCTCTCCACAATTTCTTTTAACGCTAACTTAGCTTCAGAATATTCATTCAGATACAGACAGGCCTCAGCATAAAGGAGCAATGCAGAATACTTGGATGGTCTTCCTGTCTGAGTTGCTTTCTCGGGAAGATTTTCAGATGCCCATTTTGCCTCTTGCTTGACATAGTTCCAAATGTCTTCTGAAGAAGAGCGCGGCTTACAGAGCTCTTGCCAATTTTGCTCTGTATGAAGTGCTACACCACCGAAAAGCTTTACAAGAAACGAATAATTGAAAGCTCTTAAGAAACGAGCCTCACCAATCAGAGTGGAATATTCCACATCAGACAGGACAGACGGATCAAGATTTGTGAGCATCTCATTCATATACCTGACTCCACGAAATAGAATAGCCCATGAGTCTTTTGAGAAATTCTGACCTCCCGAGGTTAATCCTGTTTCAAGAGAGGAAGCAAAATTTCCTCTACCCCAGCAATAATCAGAAAGTGCCTCGGGTAGAACAACAAGATAACGTCCAAAACCGGGGGCATCCCTGCGAAGCTGATAATAAACCGAATTTATTATCGACTGTACTTCTTCTGCGTTTTTCAGATATGTAACAGATGCAATTTGTTTTGGATGTTCCTCAAGCATAGCCCAATCAGAGCAAGACATCAAGGCTCCAAATGCTATAACAAAAGCTACAAGTGCAATAATTATTTTTTTCATAATTAATCCTCCTTAATAGTTAAATTAAATGATTAAAATACTAGTCTGCATCCTACTGTTATGCTTTTGTTGAAGGGATATGCAAAATAATCAACTCCTTGACGGAAGGCAGCACTTCCCGCATAATGATTAGAAGAAGGATCGGCAAACGGATATTTCGTGATAGTGAACAGATTCTGCCCGCTTATATAAACCCTTGCAGAGGAGAATATGTTCAGGCGTTTACAAGAAAAATTATATGCAAATTCAATATTCTTACATTTTATGTAAGACGCATCATAGACGTAACGGTCAGACATCTTAAGATCCAAAACCTTCAGGATATTAGGATACTTTGCATTGGTGTTCTCCGGTGTCCAGTGATTATAATACATATCCTTGGTAATGTTCTTTCCTTCCGTATAGAAGAAATTTAGGTTGGCGGCAGGGATACAGAACATATCATTACCATATGAGCCATCAAAGAATGCACTTAATGTAAAGCCCTTAAAACTGATATAGGTATTGAATCCGAAAGTAAAGTCGGGGTTAGGGTCTCCAATTATTGTGCGATCAAGAGTGGTAATCTTCCCGTCTTCCGATTCGTCAATATTGACATATTTAAGATTTCCATCATCTGTGTACCCCTCCTCTTGATAACCGTAGAAGACAAAAAGCGGCTCTCCAACACGGACAAGATTAAGTTGCCCGGAGAACAGGGTGCACTGAACGGTATTCCCAAAGATATCAGCATTGTTATTGGCAAGACTAAGCACTTTGCTTTTATTGAATGCAATATTAAAATCAACATTCCATTTGAATGCATTATCAATAATATCTCCATTTATAGAGAACTCAAACCCCTTGTTCTCCAATGATCCTATATTCTGCAGAGATTTTGTATAGCCACTTGAACGAGGCATCTCAACGTCATTCAATAAATCGGTTGTTTTCTTATAATAATAATCTGCAGTTATATTTAACCTATTGTTGAATGCAGAGAAATCAATTCCGGCATTAGCTTGTGCTGTGGTCTCCCACTTAAGTGTCCTGTTATATGTATCGTGCGTAGCATAACAGGTCGTGGTATTTCCGTCAAATACGGCGGTGTACGTTTGCAATTGATCAATTGTAGCATATGGATTGATTGCCGTGCTACCCGTTTCACCATAACTTATTCGAAGTTTCAGATCATCAAGCCAGCCTGCGCCTTTCATAAAATCTTCTTCAGAGATCTTCCATGCAAATGCGGCTGAAGGGAAATAGCCCCACTTGTTTCCCGGGCTATATCTGGATGAACCATCTGCGCGGTAACTAGCGGTGAAGAGATATCTGTTATCGTAATTGTAATTTAATCTGGCAAGGTAAGAGAAAAGTGTCCATTCGCTAAATGATGAAGTAGGAAGGCCTGTTTTTGAAACAGCGGCTTGAATATTGTATGTTTCAAGTATGTCCGACATAAAACCTTCAGCTACTCCTGTACCAACTCCCTTACTTACAGAATTTTCGTAAGTAACTCCGGTCATTACAAAAAAGCTGTGTTTTCCGAAACTTTTATCATATTGAATTAGATTATTACTTACAAAATGAATATTGCTGTTCAGTGAAATGCTTCCCTCAGAAACACCAGAAGGACACTCACTTGTACGGAAATAGTCAAAACGATCATCCTTTGTGTATAAAGCGTCACGCAGAATAATTGAAAGCCCATCAAACGGCCTAATAGTAAAGCCGCCTTCCATCTGAACACGATTACAGAGGAAAAGACGCTTGTTATAATTCAAAGCAGCTAACGGATTAACACCGGAACGTTCCCCCGCCATATTATTCCAAGATCCGTCCTCTGCATAAGGGCTGGCAACAGGAGAGGCGGCGTAAATATGCTCATTGATGCTGTTAACGCCATTTGAGTCCATCTTATTTTGATTAACTCTTGAGAAGATAATCTTAGCGTCTGCAGAGGCATATTTGGAGAGGTTATAATTAGCCTCTGAGCGAATAAGGAAACGCTTATAATCTGTATTCATCATGATACCTTCCTGATCAAAATAGCTAACACCGAGATTAGCTTGAACCTTCTGAGTACCACCTGTTATATCAAGGCCGTGGGAAGAGATAGGCGCTGTATGCGTGCATTCAGCGAGCCAATCAGTATCATATTTATTCGCAGCAATCTGATCCGCAGTGTATGCAATAGGCGTTCCATTGATATCAGCATATTTGTTATAGAAATCCATATACTCCTCTGCATTGCACATTTTGATTTTGTCAACGGGCTTCTGAAAACCAAGACTTCCATTATAGGTAACTTGTATTTTACCCTCTTTAGCCTTTTTTGTTGTAACGATGATTACTCCATTTGCACCGCGTGAACCATAGATTGCAGTTGCAGAAGCGTCTTTTAGCACTTCAATCGATTCAATATCTTCCGTGTTGATCATATTAATATCTCCAGGGAAGCCATTAATAACCCAAAGAGGTTCGTTACTTCCTTTTAGAGAGTTGGTTCCACGCACACGAACCTGAACAGTGCCACCAGGAGCACCATCAGCAGAGGAGACCTGGACTCCAGCTACTCGACCTTCAAGAGATGACGCTGCGGAAAAAGTAGAAAACTCGCTGATTTTATCTCCTTTAATTTTTGAAATACTACCAGTGATATCTTTCCTACGCTGCGTTCCATAACCAATTACAACAAGCTCGTTCAAATAAAGATTAGACTCCTGTAACGTGACAATTACTCTACGATCAGTTCCAGGGGTAATAACCGCATCTTCATAACCGATGCATGACAATAAAATAGTAGCGCTATCGCCTACATTATTGAGGATACAGACACCATAATCATTTGCGACAACACCATCGGTCGTTCCCTTAACTAATGCAACAGCTCCGGGAATCGGCCTACCATTAGTATCTTGCACTAATATAGATAGACTTTGTGCAAGCATGTTTGTTGAAGTTAAGCAAACAGCAAGCATTATTAATGCCGCCTTTAACATTTTATTAAACATGATAATGAATAGTTAAAATGTAAATAACAATAAAATCTTCCCAAAGGGAATAAGTAACCTATACGGCAATGTACTTGTTTTACGAAAACGCGATGCCGAAAAGGTATAACACGCACGATTTAGACAAATATTAGGTTAATAATCACGTGGGTTAGAAGGTTAATGTTGGCTATTAATAGTTAGTAATAAAATTTTGGTTAGTAATGTGGTCAGACAACTTTTGCGGAAAACTGTAAAAGTTTTTCAATTCTTATACGGATAAATTAATTCAATGAGAAAAATGATAGATAAATTGGGAAAATAAAGTCATAATGAGATTTTTGTCTCAATTGGAACGGATTAGTCTGCAACTTCGTATTTAATGTAAGTTGCTCACTTGATGGTCTTTGTAACTTGCCAAAAAGTTATAAGGCTTTCCGACTGCGATTTAAGGCTCGCAGGATATGATTTTGGCGGTGAGGTTTATGAAGTCGTCGACGCTTAATTGTTCGGCTCGTTGCTGAAGGATGGGGGCGGAAAGGTCGAAGTTTTCCGGAAGAAGAGGCTTCAAGGCATTTCGGAGGGTCTTACGGCGTTGGCCGAAAGCGGTCTTGACGACTTTGCGGAACATCTTTTCATCGATTTCAATCTGTCCGTCGCAGGCTTGGTTTTCACCGGCCCCCTTATCGGGCGTGTCAGTCTGTTTCAGAGGCGCGTTGGTTTGCCCTGATGATGACTCGCCGGTTTGACTTATCAATAAGGTATCAGACTCGTTTAAAATAGTGGCATCAGCCTGTTCTGCTATAGGACCGGCACCACGTTTCGTTATTTGAGCGCCTGGTGGTTCCGCTGTAGTTGCGGCATCATGTTCCGCTGTAGTTGCGACACCACGTTTCGTTATTTGAGTGCTGAGAGGCTTTGCAATCAGCGCGGTACGGGAGTTGCGGCGGAGGCGGATGACAGCGCTGCGCACTTTGGGTGGCGGGGCGAAGGAGCCTGGCTCTACGGTAAAAAGATATTCTATGTCGTACCATGCTTGGAGCAATACGCTCAAAATGCCGTAGGTCTTGCTGCCCGGCTTTTCTGCAATGCGCTTAGCCACCTCTTTTTGAATCATGCACACCACTTCCGGCACCCTGTCGCGGTCATCTAAAATCTTGAAGAAAATCTGCGAGGAAATGTTATAGGGGAAGTTGCCGATGATTGAATATTTTGCCGGAAAGAGTTTATGAGCATCCAATTTCAGGTAATCGGCCTGATACAATTTGCCTTCAAGGCCGCTGAAATTATTCGTTAGATATTCCACCGATTCGCTGTCAAGTTCCACCATTTTAAGATTGATGTCCTCGCGCTGCAGCAGGAATCGGGTAAGCACGCCCATTCCGGGGCCGATTTCCAGCACATCGGTTTTGCCGGAAGGAGAATTGACGCCTTTTGTTTGGAATGCTTCTGCAGATGGAGATTTTCCATCTTCGGATTGAATTGCCTCAGCAGAAGAGGAGGCCTTGTAAGGAGTTTGGTTGGCTTCGGGAAATGGAGATTTTCCACTTTCACTTTGAGCGGCCTCAGCAGAAGAGGAGGTTCTGTAAGGAGTTTGGTAGGCCTTGGTTGAGGTAGATTTGCCATCTTCGGCCTGAGGCGTTTGACCGTTTATGCAAGAGGTTTGAGAGGGGGCGGAAGAAGATTTGCCATTTTCGGCCTGAGGCGTTTGGGCATTTATGCAAAATGCTTGAAAAGTCTCGGAAGATGGTCCGCCGCGACTTGTTTCAAGAGCCTGCGAAGCATTCAAAGCGGCAACTATGCGCTCTGCGATGGAGAGGTCTACCAGAAAGTGCTGGCCGAGGGATTTTTTGGCGCGAACTTCCACTTAGTCTTCCTTTTGTTTTTTGCCGGTCACCGGCTTTTCAGCCACAGCTGCCTTTTGGCCTTCATTTGTGGCAGGCGTTTGACTTTCGGCCGCTGCCTTTTGCGCACCGCCCTCTTCTGCAAGATTTTGTTTTTTGCCGGTCACCATATAAACAATTGCACCGGCGGCAAGCAGCAAGGTAAGCAAGGAGCAGATTAGAGACAGTCTATAACCCCTTGCGTAAGAGTCGGGGGCAAAGCGCATCACAAGCTCGTGTTCGCCTGCTGGAAGTATTGCCGAGCGGAATACATCGTCCGACAAACTGATAGGCAGAAGTTCGCCCGTATCAACTACTTTTAGCGTCCAGCCGTCAGGATAATAAACCTCGCTGAAGACCGCTTTTGCATCACAAGGCGTCGTATAGCGATAGCGGAGTTCGTTAGGGGTATAACTTAGAAGTTCGATTTGCTTGCCCGCGCCATCCGGCCCGCCAAGCGCACTGCTCTCGCGGCCAGCTGAACCGCCGGAAGCGCGGCCCGACAGCCTGCCCGCCGCACCATTGGAAACCTTGCCGGTCGCACTACCGCTCAAAGCACTTCCTTCGCTCTGCCTGCCCGCCGCACCATTGGAAACCTTGCCGGTCGCACTACCGCTCAAAGCACTTCCTTCGCTCTGCCTGCCCGCCGCACCGCCTGAAGCCCCGTCCGCACCGCCGGCCGAAGCTCCCTCCTCAAACCAGGCATTCCCCCGCGCATAAGGATACCTGAGCGGAGCCATATCTCCATTTAAAATAATATACCGGCAATTCAGTTTGGAAAGCCCCTCCAATTTCGGCAACATAGCTTCCGCCTCTTCCAAAGTGGTCGCCTTGCCAAGCGAGGAATAGATTTGTGAAATCTCGCCTTGCAGATGGCTCTCGATATACTCTTGATAGATTTGCAATTTGGCTGGGGAATATCCGCCTATATTTTTATGCCAATAAGAGGGATGCGAATCGTTGAAAACATTTACCGTCAAATCCAAAACACGGAAAGAGGGGTCTGTATCTGCCAAAATAGCCTTATCTACCGGCCTCTTATCGAACTGGCCGATGAATGAGCGGGGGGTAACAAAATGATCATCATTAAGATAGCGCTTGCCCACCACAAACAGATTTATCAGCACAAGAGCGCTTACCCCCAAGGCAGCCGTCAGTTTGCGGTTGCGCACGGATGCATCTTCCGAAACCTTGCCGAAGCCATATCCCCACCAAAGCAACCCCCAGCAGAGCAGTATCAGCGCCGCCGACATCCAGGCATCCTTTACCAAAAGAGCACGCCTGTCCGCCCGAAGGGCATCTGTCAAAATTTCCTGCATCCCAGCATCCGCCGAGCCGCTGAAACTTCCCGCAATCGAAGGAATCAATGCTGCTAATATGCAGAAACCGGCTGTCAGCGCCAATGCGAGCCACGAACTGCGCCTGAAATCCCGCAAAGGAATGTTGCCGCGCACAATCCTGTCCAAAGTAATAAAGCCGAGCACCGGCAGAGTCACCTGTAAAATCACTAATGCCATCGACACAGTACGGAACTTATTGTAAAGCGGCAATACCTTCATGGCGAACCTGGTAAACGCTAAAAAGTGACTCCCCGCCGCTAAAAAGATTGCCAGCACGGTAGCCGCCAACAGCCACCATCTATCCTTTCCTTTACAGCAGAAAAGCCCCAGCAAAAAGAGGAAAACCGTAATCGCTCCCATATACATAGGCCCTGCGGTAAAAGGTTGAGGACCCCAATAGAGAGGTAGATTCTTTGAAATCTCGCGAATATTCGGCTGTCCTGAGCGTTTGAGGAGCTTGACCGTTTGAGAGTCGGGACCAAGGGCGCCTGCCGAAGAGCCTCCGTTATAATTGGGAATCATCAGGTTGGGAAGTTCCTCCCAGCCGTAGCTCCAGGCCGTGGCATAGTCGATGTCAAGCCCTTTCCGAGCCTCGCCGTCTGTGGTTTTTGTGGTACCGCCCCGCATGGAATGAGGGGTATAGTCCCAAGTGGGGATGAGTTTGGTGGCGTTGGTGCCGATTCCCACTAAGCCGAAGACGAGCAGCAGTCCGGAGATGATGAAAAAGCGGCCAACGCGTTTTTTCGCAACGAGTGTCGAGATAAAAACAGCAATGGCATAGATGGCAATAATGATTGCCAGGTAATAAGATATTTGGGGATGATTGGCTTTAACCTGAAAGCTCACGGCGAGTGCGAACAGGGTGCCTCCGAGTAGCGCCTGAGGCCATTTTTTTGCTTTATATGAATAGACCACCGCCGCAAGGGCCCAAGGCATGAATGCTATGGCCTGCATCTTTGTATTGTGCCCTACTTGAATGATTTGGAAGTTGTAGGAGCAGAAGGCGATGGCGACAGCTCCGCCAATGGCGATAAGGGGATGTACCCCGAAAGCGAGCATCAGCAGGAAGCCGCCGAGCAAGGCTATAAAAAGATAAGTTGCCGGTCTTCTGCCCAAGAGCAGAAAATCGTAGAGTTGCTGAGTAAGGTCGCCTTTGGTGGGTGGAATGTAAGATATTGTGGGCATGCCTCCGAACATGGAGTTGCTCCAAAGGGCGGGGTCTTCGGGATGAGCGGCGTTCCATACAGAGCTTTCGCGCGCCATTCCCTGCCAGCCGCTTATATCGCTTTGGTTTACTATCTTGCCACCAAGAACTTGCGGAGTGAAAGAGTAAGCGAGCACTAAAAACCCTATTACTATCAGCACATAGGTTAGTATCTTGTTTTTATTCTTCATAGCTGTTCAAACAAATCTATCATTTTTTTTGTGAGATTCCGGCGCGAATACTTCTCTATTCCTGTTCCCAACGCCTTGAATTCACCGTTCCTGACTTTGCAGATGAAGTCCGCCATAGCTTCTCCGCGCGGCCAGTCCAGCATGATTCCTGCATTTGACTCGTGCAGCAACTGCGCCGCCGCTCCATCCTCCTGCCCTATGCCTAATACCGGCTTTAAGGATGCAAGATATTCGAAGATTTTGCCGGGGAGCACCTTTTTATATTCGGGTTCCTGCCGAAGCGGAAGTATAAGCATATCGGCATTTTTCAATTCTTGAACAGAGTCGTCATGGCTGATATATCCTAACAGAGAGAGATTGGGCTCCAAGCCGGCATCTTTTATGGCCTCCACTATTTCGGCATCCACCTTGCCGGCCAGTCTAATATCTATCCGGTTTTTGAAAGGAAGAGCGGCTATAGCATCCCAAAGAGCCAAGGGGTTGCCGTCGCTTGCGAAAAGACCGGTATGGACAATGCGGAATTTGGTATCCGTGCGCTTTGTTCGGGAAGAGCCGCTGCCGGTAGCTGAACTAGCACCGGTCGCAGAATCTTTACCAACCGTAGTGTGCTTGCCGGCCGAAG